>Ga0302154_10000846_pt1 | contig 27062 bp, 24 predicted proteins | sample I_Bog_N2_3_FD_193507 | JGI IMG/M metagenome (GOLD analysis project Ga0302154, IMG submission 193507) | Peat permafrost microbial communities from Stordalen Mire near Abisko, Sweden - I_Bog_N2_3 | ecosystem: Environmental > Terrestrial > Soil > Wetlands > Peat | place: Sweden: Abisko, Stordalen... | reverse complement strand
GAACGTCTCCGGTTTCGATTAGCATTACTTTGCCGACCGCGCCGGTCATGGAAGCTGCCAACTCGGCATGGAGCTTCAATTGGCGGTATTCGCCGTGGATGGGAATGAAATATTTCGGGCGCACCAGGTTGATGATTAGTTTCAGTTCTTCCTGGCTGGCGTGTCCGCTGACGTGGATGGGAGGGTAGGAGCCATCGTCGTAGATGACGAAGGCTTCGCGCCGGAACAAGTGATCGACCATGCGGTAGATCGCTTTTTCGTTGCCCGGAATGATACGCGATGAGAGAACGACGGTGTCACCTTTTTCTATTTTCGCGTGCTTGTGGTTATCCACAGCGGCGCGAGACAGGGCTGACATGGGCTCGCCCTGGGTGCCGCTGATCATCACGCATACTTTTTCCGGCGGGAAGTTTCTCATTTCGCCGGGGTGAATCAGCATGCCTTCGGGGATCTGGATGTAGCCGAGGTCTTCGGCGATTTCAGAAGAGTTGTTCATGGAGCGGCCGATGAAGCAGATCTTCCGGCCGTGCTCGCGCGCCATATCGACGGTCAGCTTGATGCGGTGAATGGAGGACGAGAAACACGAGATAAATAAACGCCGCTTGGTACGGACAAATACTTCTTCGAACTTGCGCCTTACCGCGCGCTCACTCGGCGTATAGCCTTTGCGCTCGACGTTGGTCGAATCCTGGAGTAGCGCTAGCACTCCTTCTTTGCCGTACTCCGCGAAACCGTGCAAGTCGAAGAGACGATTGTCGGTGGGTGTTGGATCGACCTTGAAATCTCCGGTGTGGAGTACGACTCCGAGCGGAGTGTGAATGGCCAGCGCCACGCAATCGACCAGGCTATGGGTCACTTGCAGGGGATGAATGGTGAAGGGTCCGACTTTGAAACGCGTTCCGGGCGTGATCTCGCGCAGGTCGGCGTTGTCGAGAAGTTGATGTTCGTCGAGTTTATCTTCGACGTAGGCGAGCGTGAACTCGGTGGCCCAGACGGGGACATTCAGTTCGCTGAGAATCCAGGGAAGCGCGCCGATGTGGTCTTCGTGGCCGTGGGTAAGCACGATGCCGCGCACATGCTTGCGATTTTCGAGGAGGTACGAGATGTCGGGGACGACGATGTCCACGCCCAGCAGTTCGGCTTCGGGGAACATCAGGCCGGCGTCGACAACAACGATGTCGTCGCCGTAGCGGATGGCCATGCAGTTCATACCGAACTCGCCCATCCCGCCGAGCGGAACTATATGCAGTTTTCCTTTTGACATTTAGATATTTCGATGCTAGCACAGCGGGAGGCGGCGTTGCGCGGCTGATAGACTCATACTCGAAATGGCGGACGAGAAAAAGTCATGGATGCGGCGGCGCGTGGAAGGGGCAATCCGCGGCGGCCTGACTCGCACCTACGACACGATCAAGGTCGATCCCGGGCGCTTCTTAATGCAACTCCGCGTAGCGCACGGCCTGCCGCTGGCGACGTTTCATGGTGTCTACACCCTGCCGGTCGAGCGTCTTGACGATGTGGCGGAGTCGGTAATCCGGGGCGGAATGAAGCTGGCGGCGGCTGAGGGTGCCGGGTTTGGTCTCGGCGGAATTTTGACCATCGTGCCGGACCTTGGCATTCTCTCGACTATCACCATGCGGACGATTCAGAAACTCAGCCTGATTTATGGCTTTGAGATGAATACTGACGACGAAATCGCAGAATTGTGGATCGCCGCAGCCACCGCCGCCGGGGTCGACATCAGCCGCGAGTTGCTGGAAAAGGAAGTGGTCAACAAGTTCGTGCCCCGCGTGATCCAGCGGATCGCCGCCAGGGCTGGAGCAGAAGTGGTGGAGAAGTGGGCGGGACGCCTGATTCCGGTCCTCAGTTCGGCCATCGGAGGCGGGCTGAACTACTACTTTGTGCGCGCGTGGGGCCAGCGTGCGCAGGCGCATTTTCGCGGAAAGCATATCGAGGCGAGGCGCAGGTTTGCGGCGGAGCAGGCGCAACTGCCGAGCGCAAGGCCAGCGTCCTTGCCGTCATAAGGGCGTTTACCTTAGCCACTCTTCCAACTCACTTCCGCGCTCCGTCTTCGCGTCACGACATTTGACGATCACGGGTGTGTAGAGCGAGAGCTTCCAGTCATCGGATTGACCCTGGGGGATGTACCCTGGCCTTCTTTCGCGGCGCGCGAGCACATCGTACTCGTCGCTCAAGGCCACTTCTGCGCTCCGTGGAGGATACGAGCGATGTGAATTACGTCGCCGCTGATCCGGTAGACCATGAGGTACGGCAGCGGAGCAAGCACGAGTTCTCGCGATCCCTGTTTCTTGCCCAAGCGGCCACGGTAGGGGAAACTCAGCAGGGCGACTGGAGCGCAGTAAATGGCTCGCACCAACTCTGGCGCATGTCCGGGAGTCTTTTCGAATAGGTAATCGGCGATACGTTCAAGGTCGGCAAAAGCTTCGTCCGTCCAACGAAGTTCCATTACGAGCGCGGCGGCTTGTCTGCCAGCAATCGTTCAAGGCGCGCCCCAACCTGCTCGTGGGTTAGCAGTGCCCCGCGATCGGCTGAGGCCAAACCCTTTTCCACTTCGCGGATAAACCACTCGTCATAGTCGACAAAGCGCTCAATCGCTTCCCGAGCCAGTACTTCTGCGTCACTCCCGCGCGCGGCGGCTATGCGGCTGAGTTTGGATTGTAAGTCTGGGTCTAGACGGACTTCCATGCCTGGAGTGTAAGAGTGCGACCGAGCACTGTCAACGGGGTTTGTGGCCGATCAGCGAAACACGCTATGCTCCCTTATCGCAACCACTCTTCCAGCTCAATCCCGCGCTCGGTCTTCTCGTCGCGATACTTCACGATCACGGGCGTGTACAGCGAGAGGTTCCACTCCGCTCCCTTGCCTTTTTTCACCGCGCGCGAACCGGGGACGACGACGGCATTCTCTGGAACCTCCAGTGGCTGCTCCGCTGTGGCGCGGTAGATTTCACCGCGCACCAAGTCGTAGAGCGGCGTGGATCGAGTTAGGATCGTCCCCGCTCCGAGCACCGCGCGGGTACGGACCAGCGTGCCTTCGTAGACTCCGCAATTGCCGCCGACGAGCACGTCGTCTTCGATGATCACGGGAGTGGCGTTGATGGGTTCGATCACGCCTCCAATCTGCGCGGCGGCGCTGAGGTGGACGCGCTTGCCGATCTGGGCGCAGGAGCCGACCAGGGCGTGCGAATCGATCATCGAGCCCTCATCCACGTATGCTCCCACGTTGATGAACATGGGAGGCATACAGATGACCGAGGGCGCAACATAGGCGCCTTCGCGGATGGAAGAGCCTCCCGGGACGAGTCGAACCCGATCGGCGACCGTCAGACGCCGGGCAGGGAAGGTGTCCTTGTCTATAAAGGAAAGCACGTCGCCGTCCGACATTTGCTGCAACTCGCCGAGGCGGAAACCGAGCAGGATGCCTTGTTTGACCCAGGGATTGACGACCCAGCGTCCGTCGATTTTCTCAGCGGCGCGAACCGCGCCGCGAGTCAGAGCGGCGCGGAAGTCGAAAAAAACGGGGCGGGCCTCGTCGGGTTCGCCGATCGTTTCGAGGGCCGATAGTCGTTCAATGGCCAACCTCAGAGTGAGTAGAGAATCTGGCATAGGAAAATAGAGACTCGATAACTGTTACCCGACAAGTGCTCTGGAACCTTAGCTTCGTTACTCTTCCGGCAAAAACAGGTCCTTCGCTTCGCTCAGGATGACAACTCTTCCGATGACAAGTTTTCTTTTGATGATAAAGCTTTATGACAAGTCTTAATTCACTGGCGCGCGCAGAGCCAAATGCCAGAAGCCAGAAGCTGCCTATCCCACGCATTTGCATTCGCTGCGGATCAGCACTCCCGGCATCTGATGGGTTGCGGCGCGGGCTTCGGCAACGTTGCTGTAGGGTCCATGCCAGCGCGAATGATTGGGATCGTGCCCGGCGGGGCGCCCTTTGCCGGAACTGCACTGTCCACAGGAGGCGCGGTGGAGCATCGCTTTGTGGGGGCCGGCCGCCCAATTTTCATAAACGTAGAATTCAGTGGCGGCGGGAGTCGCGGCCGCAGGCCGCGAAATCAATCCGGCTTCGGTTGCGATCTTCTGCAGCTTCGAGCGAGTGTCGCGGCGCATCGGCAGCAAGGGCAGGCGATACACTTCTTCGATCTTGCCCATCATCGCCAACACGGCCTTCACGGGCAGCGGACTCGATTCGATAAAGTTCGTCAGCATCAGCGGAAGATACTTGCGGTGGAGGGTCCGCGCCGTGTGCCAGTCGTTATTCAGAGCGGCGCGCGTCATCTCGGCCATTTCGCGCGGAATTTCGTTGGACGCAACCGATATCACGCCTACGCCGCCGAGCGCGATGACCGGCAGAGTGACGGCGTCGTCGCCCGAGAGCACAAGGAAGTGTTCTGGAACCACGTTCAGCACCTCGGCGATCTGAGTCATGTTCCCGCTGGCTTCTTTCACGCCCGCAATATTCGGAACCTCGCACAGCCTTGCCAGCGTCGCGGGCTCGAGATTGGCGGAGGTACGGCCCGGCACGTTATAGACGATGACCGGTTTGTCGACCGCTTCGGCGATGGCGCGGAAGTGGCGGTACTGGCCTTCCTGCGTTGGTTTGTTGTAGTAGGGCGACGCGGTGAGGATGGCGTTGACGCCGGGTCGCGCCGCCACTTCCTTTGCTTTGGCTACAGCCTCCTGCGTCGAGTTGGAAGTTGCGCCGGCGACGATCGGGACGCGTCCGGCGACGACCTCGATAGTGACGTCGATTACGCGCAACCACTCATCGTGATTGAGGGTAGGAGTTTCTCCCGTGGTGCCGCAGGGAACCAGAAAATCAATGCCCGATTCGACCTGCCAAGCGACCAGATTGCGCAGAGCGTTTTCGTCGATCGCCCCGTCCTGAGAGAACGGGGTAACGAGAGCTGTCCCACATCCCCGGAGTTGCATGAGCTAAGAATAACTCTTCTAGCGAGCGCTTGCATGGGCTCACCCTAAAGCTCACGCCATATGTTGCGGAACTCGAAGAAACCTGTTTTCCCCGCCAGCCACTCGGCGGCGCGCACCGCGCCTTCCGCGAATCCGAGGCGCGACTTGGCGTCATGGCATAGATAGATTCGGTCGCCAGAAGAATTGAAGACTAGCTCGTGCATGCCGACGGCGTCGCCCTCGCGGAAGGAAGTGATCTCGACTTCTTTTTCCGCGGATTGGCCCGCGGCCTCGCGGACAATCTTCTGAAGAGTGAGCGCCGTCCCGGAAGGAGCGTCTTTCTTCTGCGCGTGATGGCGCTCGAAAATCTGGCCCGAGTACTCGTATTTCAATGCGGCTCCAGCGGTGGCGGCAATCTCGAAAAAAAGGTTCACGCCGATGGAGAAATTCGATCCGTAGAGAAAGCCCGTCTTGGCCGAGAGCACCATTTCTCGGAGACGCGGCACCTGGCCATACCAGCCCGTGGTTCCAATCACAATGTTCTTATTGGCGCGAATACAGGCTTCGGCATTGGCGACAACCGCCGCCGGAGTCGTGAAGTCGAGGACCATGTCGGTTTTGGCCAGAGCATCGGCCGTAAGAGCGGCCGCGTTCTCGTTTTCGGCGGAGGAAAGAACTCGTACATGATGGCGGCGCGAGAACGCGACCTCGGCCACCATCGATCCGGTCTTGCCGCGGCCAAGGATTAGAAGGTTCATGAGAAATTCATACACCGCAGAGACGCCGAGAACGCCAGGAAACTCGAAAGAGCGAACGTTGAGCCCGTGTTGGGTGTCTCGGCGTCTCGGTGGTGAAACCCACTCTATGCAAACACTTCCGGATCGACGTCCGCAAAAAACGCCTTGTGCAAGCGCCGCACCACTTCCGCTGCGTCGTTTTCCTCAATCACAAAAGTCAGGTTGATTTCCGACGCGCCCTGCGAAATCATTCGGATCTTCACATTTTCCAGGATGCCGAAGACCTTGGCGGCAATTCCAGGTGTGTCCCGCAGATTCTCACCCACCAGGCAGACAATCGCTTTGCGTCCCTCATACTTCACGTCCGCGAGTTTTGCCAGATCAGCGGCCAAAGCCGGGATCGCTTCGTTGGTCTCAGCCGTGACCGAGACGCTGACTTCGGAGGTGGAAACCACGTCCACGCCGACTTCGTGTTTATCGAAGGCTTCGAAGATGGACTTCAAATATCCGCGCACCAGCAGGCGGCGTGGCGCGGCGATCTCGACGAGAGTGATCTTTTTCTTGAGCGCGATGGCCTTGAAAATATTCGCGCAGCGTGGAGCGCGCGCCGTGACCTTCGTTCCTTCACAAGTGGGGTTCAGCGAGTTCAGGACATACACAGGAATATTCTGCTGAATCGCGGGCAGGACGGTTGCGGGATGCAGCACCTTGGCGCCGAAGTAGGCGAGTTCGGCCGCTTCGTCGAAGCTGATGACTTTGATGCGGCGGGCATCGGGACAAAGGCGCGGGTCGGTGGTCATCATGCCGTCGACGTCGGTCCAAATTTCAATGCGTTCGGCATTGAGCCCCGCGCCAAAGATCGCAGCGGAAAAGTCGGACCCGCCGCGGCCGATGGTAGTCGTGATGCCGGCGCGATTCGAACCAATGAATCCGCCCATCACCGGGACTTTGCCCGCTTCCAGCAGAGGCTGGACCTTCTTGCGCAGCCGTTCGTTGGTTTCTTCGAACTGCGGAATGGCGCGCATGTAAGCGTTGTCGGTGAGCAGAACCTGACGGGAATCGACATGAACGCCCGCCAATCCACGCGCGGCGAAAGCGGCAGCCACGATCTTGCTCGACAGCATTTCGCCGTAAGAAGCTACATTGTCGTAGGTGCGGGGAGTAATCTCGCCGACCGCGCCAATGCCTCGCAGCAATTCGTCCAAGTCTTCAAAGTCGGCGCCGAGATTGCTGTGAAATTCCGTGAAGAGCGCCGTGCCCAGCAGTTCTCCGGCGGTGTCATAGTGGCGCTCGCGCAGGGCGCGCGCCATCTTAAGAGCGGTCTTGCGATCGCCGCCCCCGGCCGCCTTGCCCATGGCGAGCAGGGAATCGGTGACCTTGGCCATGGCGCTAACCACCACCACGGGACGATCCGCAGCACGGCCCTGAACGATATGGGCTACGCGGTCGATCGCCTTCGCGTCTTGTACCGATGTCCCGCCGAACTTCATTACGATCATGGGCGGGGATGCTCCAACGCGCGGTTGTAGATTTGTTTCACTCGAGGTATCCCTTCGCCTTAAGAAGTTCGGCATTCAACAGGGCCGCACCGGCCGCACCACGAATCGTGTTGTGCGATAGCACAGTGAACTTCCAATCGAGGACGTTGCACTTGCGCAAGCGTCCAACGGAGGTGGTCATGCCAGCGCCGAGATCGCAGTCGAAGCGGGGTTGCGGGCGGTCGGGCGCAGTCAGGTACACAATAGGTTGGTCGGGCGCGCTGGGCAGGCGCAACTTCTGCGGCTCGGCGCGGAATTGGTTCCAGACTACGATGATCTCTTCCGCGGTGGCCTTCTTCTTGAGGCGGATGGCGACCGACTCCGTGTGGCCGTCTTCCACCGCGACGCGATTGCATTGCGCACTCATGGCGAACGGAGCCGGGTCGATGCGCGAGTCGTGCAAAGTCCCCAGCAACTTCTGCGTCTCCTCCTCCATTTTTTCTTCTTCATTCTTGATGTAGGGAATCACGTTGCCCAGAATGTCGAGCGAAGCCACGCCCGGATATCCAGCGCCGCTGACCGCCTGCATCGTAACCGCGGTCACGGTCTCAAGCGTGAACGCGCGATGCAGGGGAGCGAGCGCGATCACCAGACCAATCGCGGAGCAGTTGGGATTGGTGACGACATATCCGCCCGACTGGCTTCGCCACGATTGTTTTTCGATCAACTGAATGTGGTCGCCGTTGACCTCGGGAATGACCAGGGGAACGTCGGCCTGCATGCGCAAGGCGCTGGAATTGGAGATGACCGCACAGCCGGCCTCGGCAAATTGCGGCTCCAGTTCGCGGGCAATGCCGGCATCGAGGGCGGCGAAGATGATTTTCGGCGCGCCTTCGGGCTTGGCCGGAGAGACGTTCATGTTGACAATCGACGCCGGGATGGCTGTTTTTAAACGCCAGCGCGCGGCTTCGGCATAGGGGCGTCCTTCCGAACGGTCGGATGCGGCCAGCCACGACACTTCAAACCACGGGTGGTGTTCGAGCATTTGGATAAATCTCTGCCCAACGATGCCCGTGGCACCGAGAATTCCTACGGATAATTTCTTCGACATGATTAGCTCCGATTTTATACCAGCGAAATTTCGGCAGGGAATGCCGCCGTGGGCACCCATGTGGTCATGGCCAGGTGGAGCGTGAGTTCTCCGCTTAGCTTCGCCCGCGACCGAGTTCTTGCGGAAAGGAATATTCGTTGAGCGGGCCGAACTTGCGCTTTTCGGCGTAGATGCGCCAGCGGCGCCAGACAATCCGCAAACTGGCCATCACCGGGATGGACAGATAGACGCCAAGGATGCCGGCGATTTCGCCGCCGGCGAGAATTCCGAATAGCGCCGCCAGCGGATGCAATTCCACTTTCGCTCCCATGACGCGGGGAGAAATTGCGTAATCCAGTACCATTCTCCAGACGAACAAAAACAAGAGCAGGAAGGGCCAGTGCGGATACCCCGACAGAACGGCGACGGTCATCATCGCCACACCAGCCAGTAAGGGCCCAGCGAGAGGAAGGAACTCGAGCGCGCCGCCAGCGGTGCCGAGCATCAGTGCGTAGGGCACGCGCATCACGCCCAGCATGGAGCTGTAGGCCATGAACGACAACGCCGCCAGCGTCAACTGGGCGCGAATGAACTGGGCCAGCATCTGGTTCAGATCCTGCAGCACATCCTGCAGAAACTCGCGCTGGCTGCGCGACTGCACCAGCGCCAGCAGCACCTCATGAAAGCTGCCGCCGTCGCGCAGGAAGAAAATCGCGAGTATGGGCACGAGAAACAGCACCCACACCTGCTGGGCCGCTTCGGCCACGTGAAAGCCGATGCGCTGCGCCAAGCTCGCCAAGTCGTCCTTGCGGCTAAGCACGAAACCCTGAATCCGTTTCTGGGTGGCAGCGCTCCAGCCGTGCTCGTTTCCGATCCGCTCGGCAAACTGGCCGATCTGGCCTGAGAGCTGGCCGGTGCCAGCCTGATCCATCAGCCCAGGCAACTGCGCTCCCAGGCGGGCGCTTTGCCGGGCAATCCTCGGGCCGACAAGAAAGCCGAACACGGCCAGAGCGACAAGAAGCAGAAGATAAATGATGCTGATCGCTCGGACGCGGCTGCGGACGAGCTTCTCCAGTCGCCCCACCGCGGGATTAATCAGATAGGCAAAGAAAATGGCGAAAAGAAACAGAATCAGCGTTCGTCGCGCGGCGTACAGAAATCCGATGCCCACGGCAAAAAGGAATGCCGTGAACAAAACGCGCGAGGTGCGTGAATCGAGAATCGTCACAAAGCAGTTCTCAGGTGTCAGTCTTAGGTGTCAGATGTCAGGTTTCAAGTCTTCGGTTTCAGAAATCTTTTGCTTCGCGGCCATATGCTTGATACCTGACGCCTGCAGTTTAATCGCGCTCCACTACAGTATTCTCGCCCTCCACCAACATTCGCATTACTCTCCATTGATTCTGATCGTCGATCCAGAGCTGCCACGCCCCCGCGTCGGTCTTCAGTTCCAGCTTGATCAGATCCCGCGGCCCATTCTTCAGGCTCAACATTTCCCGGCCGAGCGACTCCATGGCGAGCGGCGCCGAGGAATGCTGATGAGGGTTGATGGTTCCAAACTGCGCGCGCTGCCTCAAGGGACACTGCAGTACTCCCTTGTCCTGTTTGCAGGCAGAGGCGAGGAACCGCCACGCCAATATTTCGCGGTCGATGAAGAAGTAGTCGTCCAGGATTGTGGTCGACAGCGGCAGCAGGTAGGGCTGCTCGTGTTCTTTCTCCTGCGGCGAGGCGCGCCATTTCTGGGTCAGAAAGTCGTCATTGGGAAGCAGCACCGATTCGCCCCGCTCCGGGCTCAACTCCTTCCACTCGTACCGGCGGATGTCGCCGTTGGCGGCCAGTTGCATTTCGGAAGACTGCACGTCGGGCGGAGTATTCTCCGTCTTGAACTCCGACTTAATGACGGAGCCGTTGCCGGTCTCGTAAATCGAAAACGTCTCGGTCCCCACCCGATGACCATTCTGGAAGATGCCGAAAGAGCCGGAGTCGACTTTCTTACCTTCCGGTTCTTTTTCTTTGTCTTTGGGCATGGGAGCAGCCATTGCCACGCAGCAAAGAAGGGGCGTAATAAGAGCGAACCACCGATAAGACAACTTCACTTCGTTTCTCCTGTTCCAGAATAATCGCGCGGACTTGGATAGGAACCACTGGGGGTGGTCTTCTCTGCCTCGGCCTTCCGCTGGACCATCTTCCCCGGGTCGAACTCTTCCTGGCCGAGCTTGCCCCAAGAGTGCAATGTACTCTCGATTTCCGCGCAAAGGGAGTCCGGATCCTTGCCCGAGGTCACGATAGTCACCCTCGCCTGGCGATAAAACGGCAGCCGCTCATGATGGAGCCGGGCAAATTCGGTGCGATCTCCTCGTAACGGGCGCTTCGCCGCGTCCTCCAGGGTGCGTTGCCAGAGATCATCCACTGGCGCATCGAGGAACACAGTGGGCCAAGGCCGCAGCAACTCCAGGTTCGGCAATTGCGCGAAGGTTCCGCCGCCCAGAGCAACCACGGTATTGCGCGCCAATGGTTCGCGCTGCAGCGATTCCGTCAACTCGCGGAGAGCGCTCGCTTCGGCGGCACGGAACCCAAGTTCGCCGCGGAGCCGAAAGATCTCGGCGATGGTTTGCCGCTCGCGCGTCTCGATATGCGTATCCAGATCCACAAAATCCCAATCCAGCCGCTGGGCGAGTTGCCGGCCCACGCTGCTCTTGCCACAGGCCATGAATCCCACTAGAAATAGCGCGCGTACTCGCATGGCCGCGGCACAGAAGACCGCGGAGATTCCGCTCCGGGCTCCGCACCATCTGCTCCTGTCGATTTTCTTGTTGTTAGCGTTGCTTGAGGCGGATTCTACCACTGAAAGAACGCAACACGACCTCGGAGGATGCCTGGCCGGTGGTGCCAAAGAAGGAACGCCCTACTTCCTCGGGAAAGCGGGAGTGTCTCGGTTTGAGAGGAAAGTCGTGCTGCACGCGGCCGAGCACCGAGCGCGCCTTGAAGTCGGCGGAAACATCCGCCGGCACCAGCACCCGTATATCGCCGGTATGGGTGGTAAAGCGATACTCGCCGCCAGAGCTAAAGTCGCCGTCGTAGGAAATGCCTCCCCGGCCGGAGGTCACTTGTACCAACGGTCCGGTGACCCCTTTTAAATGCACATCGCCGCTGATGGAAGCGACTTCCACGTGCCCATTGCGAACATCGGTCAGCGTAATCGGCCCGCGCATGGTCCGGATGTGTACATGACCGTTCTCCACGTCGCGGACATTCACCGCCGCTTCCGCGCCTTCCAGCGTCAGGTCTCCCTGCAATCGTTCCGCCGACATCGGCCCGGTCGAAGAACGAAGATTGACGGTAGCGTCGGGCGGAATCAGCAATTCGTAATCCACTTGGCCATTTCGCTGATCCGTGCCCCGCAGCAGGTGGGAGGCGATTTCAATCCGGTTGCCATTCTGCTGCTGGTCGACTTCCACATTGTCCGACTTGAGCGTGGCCGTTACGACGACCTCATTGTCGGTCCCAGGCTTCACCGAAATCGACCCGTACTGCGTATCCACGGAAATATTGGCGTGAGCGCCGACGGTGTAGCGGAACTCCTTGGCGGCCTCGGCAAAAGCCGCCGAACATAGAGCCGAAGACAGACAGGTTGCCAGAACCGCGGTTACGATCGCCGTGTTCTTGATGCTGGCTGGCTGAGAACTGGCCTTCCGAAATTCCACCATAAGAAAATTCCACCCCTGCGGCCGCGAACCCCGGCGCGCTCTTCTATTGAATACGATCTAACGCAATCTGGTAAAGGAGTGCCTTTTGTTGATAAGCCTCCATCAAGTGCTCCCGTGCCTCCGCATCCCTCGGGTTCCGATCCACGTAGGCCTGCGTTTCCAGGATGTCAGCATTGACAGCTTTGAGTTGATTTTCATACGTGGCCCGCATCGAAGGGGCGCGCGTGGAAACCGCGCTTAGAAACTGCTGATCGTCCGCGCTCGGCTCGGGTTCTACCGTGGTTTGAGCCGTCACCGTGGGTTGCATTGACGCCTGAGCTGGGAGTCCACATTGCCAAGGAGTCGTTGGCGCGGAACCCGCCGGCGATGGCGCGGACGATGGAGCCGCATTTACCGGAGCCTGATTCTGTGCCACCGGCGTGGCCGGCTTATGGCTGACCACGTACGAGCCGCCCGCTACCAACGCAGCCGCAACCGGCGCCAGCCACCACGCGGTCGAACTCCAGCGCCGTCGAGCAGCCGTCGGCAAAAGAATCGGACGGCCCGGAGCCAACTTCGCGTCCGCTGGCTGATCCCGAATCAACCCTTCGGCGCGCAATTCCAATGCGATTCGCGCCCATACTCGCGGCGGCGGTTCTTCGCTTGCCGCCAATGTTCGCGCTGCGCCCGCGATCGTCTCCAGGTCCGAGACCAGACCCGAACACGCCGCACAGGACTGCAAATGACTTTCAACTTCAGTCGGAAACGCGCCGTTTGCCTCGCCGTCGAGCAGCTCCGGCAGAGCTTGCTCCACATCGGAACACGTCATAGCCTACTCTCTCCCCAATACCGCAGCTCTGTTACCCAGTTTTAACTATCCAGTCTTGGCCTTTTCGGCTCTCATGAACTTCAAGAAATCCCGCAGCTTCAATCGTGCCTTGTGGAGCTGCGACTTGCTGTTGCCAATCGAGCAGCCCACCATTTGGGCAATCTCGTTGTGCTCAAACCCTTCCACATCGTGCAACACAAAAACCGTTCGATAGCCTGGCGGCAACTTGTCGATCGCCCGCTGCAACTGCAGCCGGTCGACCGATCCCGTCAGTCTGAGATCCTTGGTCCCGAATTCCTTCCGGGGTGCCTCGTCGTCCGCTTCCAACGTCTCTTCGAGCGACACCACCGGCAAACCCTTCTTGCGCAGTTGCATCAGGACGACGTTGACCGTCATGCGGTGCAGCCAGGTCGAGAAAGCCGATTCGCCGCGAAAGGTTCCAATCTTCCGAAACAGCTGAAGAAATGCTTCCTGGGCCAGATCTTCGGCCTGGGCGGGATTGGCAACCATGCGCAAACATAGCGAATACACGCGGCGTTTGTGCAGGTGATACAGAACCTCGAATGCTGCTTCGTGGCCCTGCTTGGCCTGCTCGATCGCTTCTGCTTCCGTGATAGCTTGCTTCGGGTCGGTCAAGTCGCCTTTTCCGGCCGCTACTCGTTCAGATGCGGCTTTGAACTCTTTCCGTTGTACTTATTTGTCGACACGTTCTCGACCGTTCTTCAAGTTGCCAGAATACCAAAAACTGTAGCCAAAGCGATCCTTCCGACCCAGCCCCCCCCGTCGAACTCAGGGCCGAGGGCACTTTCGTAACCCTTGCTGCACATCTGCACAAAAAGTCAGATGCCACTTCTGCTCCGACCGCTGCCAGCCCTACGCCTTTGCCGTAATTGTCTCCAGCCCGTGCCCATGGGGTCCGGTTTCGCGTTTGTGGAGGAGGAAGGCGAAAAGCATGCCTAAAAAGCCGATGATGGGGAAAATCCACATCTCCGGGCGGTAGCCCTGCGGGGTTATTCAGGCTGACTGTTTGTTCTTTCCCTGCTCCAGCTTGCCGCCATGACGCCGATCCGACTTGAGCAGAAGGAGGGCGAAGATGAGTCCTGCCACGCCGAGGCACGCGAACATGATCTCCGTTGCAGTGTAGGTTCCGGTCGCGTCGCGGAGCTTGCCATTGAGGAGCGGGAATAGTCCAAGGCCTATGTTCTGGATGGCTGTCATCAGGCCGAAGGCAGTGCCCACACGCTTTTCCTCGACCACAAGCGGAACCGACGGCCACATGGCTGCGGGAACCAGGACGAATGCCGCACCCAGCAGGATCATGCTGGGGATCGGGTTCCAATGGGTGAGGCCCATGACGAGATGGGCGGGAATCAGCATGAGAGAACCCACGACCATCAAGGTGGCGCGCTTGCCGATGCGGTCCACCAGGTTACCGGCGAAGGGCGCGAAGACCATGGACGCGAAGATGACGATGCTGGTGACTCCCGGCGCCGTTGAGAACATGTGCAGGAAGTTCTCAAATATCTGGGCCAGGAAGCCGCCCGTGGACTCGCTCACCAGCGGGATGCCCCACTTGTCGTGGAACATGTCGGTGGCCAGGGCCGTGAAGGGGAAGATGGCGCTATAGAAGGTGACGCAGAGCAAGACAACGTACCAGTAAGAAGAGTTGAACTTCCGGATGTCGGAGAACACAATTTTGTCGCCACCCTCCGGCTTCGGAAGCGCGAGCACCTCTCGCCGTGAAGGTCCATGGCGTTGTAGACCAGATTGCAGAGCACTGAGAACAGGCAGAAGCCTGCCGCCGCCCAAAGTGCGACCCGGTAGCTTCCGTAATAACGGGCGATAAGTTCTTCCGTGTTAAAGCTGAAAAGAGTTCCGACACGGCTGATGGTGAGAGTGATGCCGAAGGCAAGCGCCAGTTCACGGCCCTTGAACCAGCGGCTGACGATCGCACTCTGCACCACGACCAGCGCTTCCGATCCGGCACCGAAAATCAACCGCCCCGCGAAGAGTTGCCACCGCGATTGAGCGAGCGCGACGATGGTGGCGCCCACCAGGACCAGCAGGCAGAACAGGAGGCTCGAACGGCGCGGGCCGAGCTTGTCGTAAAGCATGCCCCCGAAGAAAACGATGGCGACGGCGGCAATGGAGTAGGCCGTATAGAGATTGCCGATGTCGCTGCGGTCCAGATGCAGAGCCGCAATGAGCGTGGGCGCGAGGGCTCCAATGCTGTCGTAGGCAAAATAGCTTCCCATCACAATCAGGCTGATGAACGTTAGGATGGTAAAGCGGTAGGGACGTCGGGATGGATGGAAGAATCCCAGGGAATCCGGAGCGGCGGTTCCAGAAACGGACCGAAGGCGTGAGGGATCGGAGCCAACCGCATCAACCATTACGGAATCATCCTCGGCCGCTTCAAACCGTAGAAGCAGGCGCTATTTTTTTTGTTGGGTGAAAGGTACCGCACGAAGATAGCAGATTGGGGTCTATCGCGTCATTGAGCGACAGGGATATCGGCGATCGTCGAGGGAGTTACGTTCCCACATATCGGGCATACAAACTGCGCGCAACCGCCGTGTCGGTCGTGCCCTTGATGATCGCCCGTCCGTCGGGAAACAGCGTCATTTCATAGGGCTCGCGCCAAAACTTCAACACAAACTCGTTGTGGCGAACGTTGCCATGAGGCTGCAAACGGACGCTCAACTCCGCAAAGTCGACTGGCCGCTGCCGTTCATGAATCTGCACCGAATTTCTTCCGCACAAGGTGATGTGCGGACGCCCCTCCCCTGCCAGATGTACGAAATCCCCCGAGCAAGCGCGGCATCCCTCCCGCCGATGAATCGCCGACATCTCCGCCCGTTCATTCGTCCAGACATCCCAGGAAAGCAAAGTACCCCGCATTTTTACCCGCGCGCCCACGAGAAACTTCAAGGCTTCGGTCGCCGCAATCGACGCCACTAGATTCACGGCGGAATTCAAAATGCCGGATGTCTCGCAGGTCTCGACGGTTCCGCGCGGCGATTCTGGAAAAATGCACGCCAGGCAAGCCGTTTCGCCGGGCAGAATGTTCATGGTCACGGCGTAGCTGCCGACCGCGGCGGCATAAATCCAAGCCACCGAGTTTTTCACGGCATAGTCATTGACCAGATAGCGCGTTTCAAAATTGTCCGTACCGTCAAGAATGAGGTCGCAGCCGCCGAGCAGGGCATCGACGTTAGCCGGAACCAGATCGGCGACATGGGGCTCGACGACAATCTGCGAGTTGAAGCGCGCAATCTGCCGCGCTGCCGCGATCGCTTTGGGCACCGACTCGCGCGCATCTTCCTCGCTGAATAACGCTTGCCGCTGCAAGTTGCTCGGCTCGACGTAGTCGCGGTCGAGAATCCGCAGCGTGCCCACGCCCGACCGCGCCAGCAGCGAGGCCAGGGCAGAACCGGTCGCCCCGCATCCCACGATGACCACGCGCGCCTGCGCCAGCCGCTGCTGCCCTTCGGGTCCAACTCCCTTGAACAACACCTGTCTCGAATAACGGTCGTCCATCTGATTTTTCGCGGCGCTAACCTTCGCGATTACCTTTCAAAGGCTGTCCAACCAGTATTATAGGTCCGGTCGTTAAACTTGATTCTGGCGAGCAACTTGTGCCGTTTCGCGCTTCATCGAACCCAAAGGGTTGCATGCTAAACCAGCTTCGATTTCGGGAGAGCATCGTGGGCGGCGTCCGATTCGTGCTGGTCGTTGCGATTCTGGCGTTCGAGCACAATACAAGTTGGGCGCAGGGTTCGCCGCCAGCCGTGCCTCCAGCCGCCGAAATGCCCGCGCCGTATGCCATTTCCGCACCCAGCTTCGGGACCATTGCGCCCTACCTCGGACTAACGATCGACCAGCTTGAACTGCCGGGCGTTCCCGCGGACGAAGCGGCCTCGCTGCTGGCAGCCACTCCGCTCAAGATCGGCGAACCGCTCACGCGCGAGTCGCTCCACGACGCCATGCAGGCTCTTTTCGCCACCGGACGCTTCGCCGATATTCAGGCCGAAGCGGATCGCACGGAAACGACCGGCGTCCGGCTGCGCTTTCTGACGGTGGCTAATTTTTTTGTGGGCATGGTTACCATCGAAGGCGTTTCCAACAATCCCTCCGTGAACCAACTGGCCAGCGCGACCCGCCTGCAACTGGGAGAGCTCTACACCCACGAGAAAGTCAACCGCGCACTCGCCGGCATCAAACGAGTCATGGAGGAGAATGGATTCCACCAGTCGAAGGTGACGCCCTCGGAGCAGCGCGACGATCCGCAACACCAGATGAACATGACGTTTCACGTCGTCCCCGGGCCGCGCGCGCTGGTTGGGGGAATCTCGGTGGAAGGCGACGCCGGCTATTCCAGGGAACAAATCGAGGAAATCGCCCGGTTGCATCCCGGTGTTCCGGTTCGGTCGAATCGTATTACCCGCGCTCTGCAGCGCATTCGCAGCCGCTATCAGAAACAGGATCGTCTGCTCGCCCAGGTCGAAGTGGCCAGCCGCACGTATCGTCCCGAGCACAATGCCGTCGACTATGTTTTCAAAGCCGAGCGCGGTCCGGTCGTCGAGATCGCCGCCGATGGCTACAAACTCAGCCAGCATGTGCTGCGAAAACTGGTGCCCATCTACGAAGAAGGCGCGGTTGACGACGATCTACTGAATGAGGGCCGACGCAACATTCAGAACCATCTTCAGACGCTCGGATACTTCGACGCCGCCGTCAGCGTGAGCCGACGCAATACGGCGGACGGCAGGATGCAGATTGTTTACACGGTCAATCCGGGAGACCGGCACAAGCTCGCGGCCATTCGTGTTTCCGGCAATCGCTTCTTTTCCGACGAGCAGATCCGTTCCCGAATGCAGGACCAGGCCGCCGGGCGTCTGTTCAGTCACGGGCGTTACAGCGAAGCCTACCTCGAAGAGGATGTGAATGGCATCGAGCGTCTTTATCGCGCGAGTGGCTTCCGGCAGGTTAAGGTCACCAGCAAGCTGGTGGAAACTTACAGGGGCGATCCGTCTTTGTTGGCCATTGATGTCGCGGTCCAGGAGGGCCCGCAGACCCGCGTCGCCTGGGTACGGATCGAAGGCAGTTATACGCTTCCGCAGGAACAACTCCCGGAGATTCAGACCGAGGAACGACAGGGCTTTGACGAATCGAGTCTGGCGGACGATCGCGACACGATCCTCGAAAAGTATTTCGATAACGGCTTCCCCAATGCCACCGTCGAGGTCGCTTACGCCCCAATTCCGTCAGACGACACCCAGCCCCGCGTCGGTGTGACGTTCACGATTCATGAGGGCGAACAGTTTTTTGTCGATCAGCTCTTCCTCGACGGCCTGCATCATACCCGTCGCGGTGTCGCCCGCCGCGAATTGCGCGTCCAACCCGCCGCGCCCCTCAGCCAGCAGGATCTGCTCGAGAGCCAGCGCCGCCTGTACGATTTAGGCCTCTTCAAGCAAGTGGATACCGCCATCCAAAATCCCGACGGCACCGAATCGCGTAAGAACGTGCTGGTCACCACGCGCGAGGCCGACCGCTACACTTTCGATTATGGCGTCGGATTCGAGTTCCAGACCGGGCAACCCGCCGTCGGGGCCAGCCAACCGCTGGGCGCAACCGGCGTGAGCCCCATGGTTTCCCTGGGCGTCAGCCGCATCAACGTGGATGGCCGCCATCAGACCCTGACCATGAAAGGCAACCTCGGCCGTTTGCAGCAGAAAGCGCTGATCAGTTACGACATCCCGAAGGTACTGAACCTCGACCACCTTCGCTTTACCGCCACGGCGCTGTACGACAATACGGTCGACGTTTCCACCTTCACCTCGAAACGTCTGGAAGGCACGTTTCAGCTTTTGCAGGTGCTCTACAAAAGGGAAGACCGTGAGCTGACCACTTTCGCCTACCGCTTTAGTTACCGCCGCGTGGAGGCCAGCGACATTGAAGTTACCGAGAACCTCATCCCCCTTCTCTCGCAGCCAACCCGGGTAGGAACTCCGAATTTTATCTACACTCGCAACCGGCGCGATAACGATTTGGAAAGCACGCGTGGCAGCTATACCACTGTGGAAGGCGGCGTCGCCGCCAGTTGGTTTGGCTCGGAAGCCGACTTCAGCCGGTTGCTGGTCAAGAACTCCACCTATCGCACTTTCTTTCGGAATCACAGCACGGGACAAGGCTTCGTCTTTGCCCGTTCCACCACCGTTGGCGTGGAAAACCCCCTTGGCAGCACGGTTCTGTTGGATCCGGCGCAAACGCCGACAGCCGCCGAAACTCTGATTCCTCTCCCCGAGCGCTTTTATAACGGAGGGGGCAACTCCAATCGCGGATTCGGGTTAAATCAGGCAGGGCCCCGCGATCCCTTCACGGGGTATCCCGTCGGAGGCAGCGCTTTGTTCCTCAATAACCTGGAGATGCGTTTTCCCAATGTCCGTGTGCCGTACTTGAACGACAACATCGGCTTCACTCTTTTTGAGGATATGGGCAACGTGTTTGCTCGTCCGCAGGAAATGCTCCCCAGCATGGGGCGGTTTCACCAGCCCAACCGGCAAATTTGTTTTCAGGCGCCGCCGTTCGGGCAACTCTCGCAGTGCAGTTACAACTACGCTTCCCACGCGGTCGGCATTGGCGTGCGCTATCAGACGCCCATCGGCCCGTTGCGGTTCGATTTCGGATACAATCTGAATCCGCCCTACTTTCCCAGCTATACCAACATTACGACCAACACCACGCCGGGGCAGCCGGGGCAGCCCCCTGTGGTGCAGCAGGTCGGGCAGTTCGGATACCAACGCGCTCCGCATTTTAACTTTGCGTTTAGTGTAGGGCAGTCATTCTAATGAAACTCCGCCGCATCAAAATCGGGAGAGATTGCGCGTTAGGGACGCTGCTGTGCGTGGCCCTGAGTGCCTGCGCCTTCGGCGGTCAAATCGTCGATCGCGTCGTCGCCAACGTCAACGGTCATGTGGTTCTACAAAGCGACTTGGAGCAGGAGATCGCTTTCGAGGCCTTTTCCATCGGCCGCAATCCCGACGTGTTTACGGCCGACGAGCGCAAGACTGCGCTGGATCGCCTTATCGACCGGGAATTACTGCGCGAGCAGGTTCGACCGTCGCAGCCCGCTCCCGCCGATCAGGTTGCGTCCCAGGTCGCCGCGGTTCGCAAGCTCTATCCCGATGCTGCAACCGACGAGGGTTGGCACGCCGTTCTGCAACGGTTTGGCTTGACCGAACTGGCTCTGGAGAAGCGCATGAGCAACGAGATCCAGCTTATGAAGCTCGTCGAAGACCGTCTCCGGCCCTCGATCCAGATCGATCAGCAGGCGGTGGAGACCTACTATCACGATGAACTGGTGCCGGAAATGAACAAAGCCGGCGGACCCGCGAAGCCGTTGACTGAAGTCTCCGCCCGAATCAAAGACCTGCTGGCCGAAAAGAAAATGAACGAGTTGCTCTCTGGGTGGCTGGCGAGCCTACGCTCGGGGAGTCAGATTCGCACTCCCGATTCCAGCGCTGGAGAGCAGAACCGTTGACAGAAGAAACGGCCGACAAAGCGCCCGAGCAGCCGTCAGAGCAACGGCCCGAGCAATCGCCTGATGCTATTCCTCCTGTGCGCCGGCGTATTCTGCGGAATCTCTTTCTGGCGTTCTGCCTTTTCACCGTTACCGTTTTCGCCGCGCTGAGCTGGTACATCACCACAGATTCCTTCCAGCAAGCTGTGCGCCGCCGGGTGATTGCGTCGGCCGAGAAACTCACTGGCGGACGCGTCGAACTCGGCGAACTACACACCATCCCGTTCCGCCTGCGCGTTGACGCGCGCAACCTGACCATCCACGGCCGCGAAGCCGCGGACGAGGCCCCATTCCTGCACGTCGACCGCGTGCAGGCGGAAATGAAGATCATTGCCATCTTCAGCACAACCGTCGGATTGCATTCTCTTGCGCTCGATCATCCCGTGCTCCACCTCATTGACTACCCCGACGGCACCACCAATGCACCCGTGCCGCAGGCCGCCCTCGCCGCGAACTATGGACCGGTTGAGGGGCCGGTTGAGCAACTTATCTCACTTTCCGTGTCACACATCGAGGTGCAGCAGGGCGAACTGCTGTGGCAAGACCGGAAAGTGCCGTTCGAGTTCGCCGCCCGCGATCTCGCGCTGCTCTTGAACTACTCCTTGCTGCGGCGGCAATACGAAGCTCATCTCGCCGCCGGGAACGTGGACGCGCGCATACAGGATAGCCCCTCGTTCGCGTGGCGAGCCGATGCCGCGCTGGTTCTGGCCCGTGGACGAGCCGATATCAACAGTTTGACGGTGACCTCTGGAAAATCCGAGCTGCATTTTGCCGGCCAGTTGCAGGACTTTCACAACCCGCGCGTAAGCGGCGAGTATCACGGCCTCGCGGATCTCGGCGCACTCGCGTCCTTGCTAAGGCAGCCGCAGGTTCGCACCGGCACCGCCCAATTCGCAGGAAAAGGTTCCTGGAGCATCCAGACATTTTCCACCGAAGGAAACGTCCAAGGTAAAGAGATCGAGTGGTCGAACGGCAGAGTGTTGCTGCGGAATGGCCGCATCAGTGCGAGCTTTTCGGTCACGCCCGATCGCTTACGGGTGTCTTCGATTAAGGCGAATCTGTTCGGTGGCGACGTGCGGGGTGACGCCGATGTGACGAACTGGAAAGATTCGGCCGAGCCCTCGCCCGTGCGCCGCCAGCGCGCGGCCGGCGGACGAGTCGCTGCCGAAAGTTTGCAGCGCGGTTCGGTGCGGTTGCAGTTGGCAGGATTTCCGCTGCTTCCGGCGACGGAAATGCTGAGTTCAGTAAAACTGCCGCTGGATCGCTTGGCGCTCGCCGGCAGTGCCAGCGGAAACGTCGAGACGGTCTGGGTGGGATCGATCCGCGATGCGGACGTGCGACTGAAGCTGGGCATCGTGCCCTCGCAAAAGCTGGCGGCCGGCGAGACCCCGGTTACGGGCCAAATCGATGGTGTCTATCGCGGATCGCGAGACGAGTTGGAGCTAACCCAATTTCATCTCTCCACGCCGGGCTCGGAAATAACCGCGACAGGCAATCTGGCCGCAGCTTCCTCTCTGCGCTTCGCATTCACCACCCACAACCTGAAGGAATGGTCGCCTCTGCTGGAAGCCGCTTACAGGTCGCAGCAATTGCCCTTCGCAGTCCACGGTTGGGCAAGCTTCAACGGCAACGCCAGTGGCAAACTTTCCGCGCTTTCCGTCAACGGAAATCTTGAAGTCTACGATTTCGACACGACGCTGCCCGCCACAGCCCGAGCCTCGTCTCGGGTGGTTCACTGGGATGCGCTCTCCACCAGCCTGCAGTACTCCAGCAGTCATTTCGCCGCCCGCAATGGCTCCATCATTCGGAATCACACCACGGCGCATTTCGACGCCAGTGCCGCGCTGACCGACACTGCGTTTCAAGCGAACGATTCGTTTACCTTACATGTGGATTTTCGCAACGCCGACGCGTCTGAGCTCGCCCAACTCGCCGGAGTTACCCAGCCCTTCGCGGGCGCGCTGAACCTGACCCTCAACCTTTCCGGAACGCGCGGCGATCCCCACGGCGACGGACACCTCGAACTTCGCAAGGGCACCGCCTACGGCGTAGCCATTCCGTTGTTAAAGACCGATCTTCGTCTCTCCGCCGGTGAACTTCAGTTCAACAACATCGAAACCAGCATTTACAACGCGCCAGTTTCCGGGAGCGCCGCCATCAGCCTGTCAAACCTGCTTGCCTTGCAATCGGCCCGTCCCAACTCCGACTGGTCGAAGAACGACATTCGGCTGAACCTTGCCGGGCGCAACCTTGCCCTTGCGCGCTTTCCGCGCCTTCAGACCAGGCGTTTCTCCGCCGACGGTATGGCCGATTTCAAGCTGCAAGTCAGTGGAACTGCCGCGCAGCCTTCGCTCGAAGCTCACGTTCATCTCAAGGGTCTCGCCCTCGATCAGGAACGCATCGGCGATTTCTACCTCGACGCCGTTACCCAGGGAAGGCAACTGGAAATCAACGCACATTCGGAATTCGAAAAAGCCGACCTGACGATTACCGGCACGGTTGCCTTGGACCATGATTTTCCCGCCGATCTGAAGCTGGCGTTCCATCACCTCGATGCCAATCCTCTGCTCCGCATTTACTTGCCGGGAACGATCACCGGGCACTCGCCTGCGGAGGGCACGCTCCACGTCACCGGTCCACTGCGGTCTCCACGCGATCTCAAGGCAGTCGCCGAACTCCAGTCTTTGAGCGTTGAGGTCGCGCACGTGCAAGTGCAGAACGTTGGTCCCATGCGTTTCGAAGTGGCGGACCGGACCTTGTCGGCCGATAATCTCCATCTTGCAGGCAGCGGGACTGATTTCACCGCCCACGGCAGCGTGCAGTTGGCCGGCGAAAAGAAACTCGATCTTGGTCTGGACGGCTCGGTCAACATGGCGCTGCTGCAATCCTTGTACCCAAAAATTCTGGCGCGCGGCGCGGTAGGCATCAACCTCAACGCCACCGGCTCAATCGATCAACCCGTGCTGCAAGGGCGATTGGATGTGAAGAACACCTTCGTCAGCCACGTTGACTTTCCCAGTGGCCTCAGCGACCTGAATGGCGTGTTGCTGTTCGATCGCAACCACATACAGATCCAGAAACTCAACGGCACCACCGGTGGCGGAACCCTCGCGCTGACCGGCTCTTCGACCTACCAGAACGGCGTGTTCCTTCTCGATCTCGGCGCGACCGCGCAAGATGTTCGCCTGCGGTATCCGCCCGGAGTGAGTTCCACAGCCAATGCGGATGTTCGGCTGACGGGTACCTCAAATTCTGCTTTGCTGACGGGCGACGTGACTGTCACCAAACTCGCCGTGACTCCCGGCTTCGACTTTGGCGCCTACATCGAGAAGAGCACGCAAAGTATTGCGCTCACCCAAAGCGATACTTTGGCGAGCCGCCTGAAGCTTGATCTTCACGTCAGCACCACTCCCGAACTGCAGATGCAAACCGCCGTCGCCCGGCTCTCCGGCAACGCCGATCTCAAGGTGCGAGGCACCGCCGACCGTCCCGCAATTCTGGGAAGGGTGGAAGTTCTGGAAGGAGACGTCACGTTCAATGGAAACAAGTACAAGTTGGAACGCGGCGATGTGACTTTCGCCAATCCCGCCCGGACCCAGCCCATCATCGATCTGCAGGCAACCACGCGCGTGCGCGATTACGACATCACCGTCCAATTCCGCGGTGACGCCAGCGTCACCAACGGCATGAAAGTCACCTGGCAGTCTGAGCCGCAACTGCCAGAAGCCGACGTCATCGCCCTGTTAGCCCTCGGCCGCACCCAGGAAGAATCGGCCGCCGCCACGACCGGCGGAGGTTTTGGCTTTGGCGGAGAAGCCTCCAATCTGCTCATCAACCAGGCCCTCAACAACACCGTCAACAGCCGTCTGCAAAGCTTATTCGGGAAAAGCCGCGTCAAAATCGACCCCCAAGGCCTGGCCAGCGACACCGCCGTGGTGCGCGGACCGCAGGTCACCGTCGAACAGCAGGTGGCGAACAACGTCACCCTGACTTACAGCACCAACACTGAAGTTTCGAACCAGCAAATCATCCAGGCCGAATACAATATCACCCGCGACATCTCCATCGTAGCCTTGCGCGACTGGAACGGAGTGGTCAGTTTCGACTTCAAGCTGCGGCGCCACAGAAAGTGATAGACCGGCGCGAATTCCCCAAGAATTTCCCCTCGTGTACCTTCATGGCCCCGGTGGTCGACGATCTTGCCCTTGACATAAATCTCCAAACCAGCAACTCTATCTGTTTTCCACTCCACGCCCGGAGAACCGGGGGTAAGGGAAGCCAAATTTGCGAGTGCGGGTCTTTTATCACGACAAATGTTTTGACGGAGCATGTGCCGCCGCCCTGTTCTGCCGTTTTTACCGCGAACGAATCCGCAGCGATGTGGACTTCGTCTACTCCGGCCTTCTGCATCGCGCCGGCGCGCTTTTCGACGAGAAGCAGTTTGATGGCGACGAGAACGCCATCGTCGATTTCAAATATTCCAGCTCGCCCAAAATCACCTGGTGGTTCGATCACCACGAAAGCGCGTTTCTTTCGCCCGCCGACGCCGCCCACTTCGAGCAGGATCAGAGCAACCAGAAGTTTTACGATCCGGCCTTCAAGTCATGCACCAGCTTCATCGCCATGATCGCGAAAGAGCGCTTTGGCTTCGACCCCAGCCCCGTCGCCGAACTGGTCCGCTGGGCCGACATCGTCGACGGCGCCATGTACGACGACGCCAAGTCCGCTGTCGAAATGCAGGCTCCTGCCATGAAGCTGACCATGGCCATCGAAGCCTCCACCGACCGTAACTTCGTCAAGACCATGATTCCGCTGCTCGCCTACCATCCGCTAGCCAAGATTCTGGAAGAGCCGTTCGTAGCCGCGATTCTGCCGCCGCTGCTCGACCGCCATCGCCGTTCCATCGACATTCTGCGGGAGCGCTCGACCGAGAAGGACGGCACCATCTTTTTCGACATCACCGATCTCGAACTCGAAGGCTACAACAAGTTCATCCCGTACTATTTGCATCCCGATTCGATCTACAGCATAGGTCTAAGCAAGAGTTCGTTCCGGGTAAAAGTCTCGGTGGGCTCGAACCCCTGGTCGAAGCGCCCGCCCACGGTTAACCTGGCCAAGATCTGCGAGCGTTACGGCGGAGGAGGCCACGCGCGCGTCGGCGCCATTTCCTTCGAGGTTACGCAGGGCGAAGCCGCCCACAAAGCTGCTCTGGAGATCGTCGAAGAGCTTCGAGCCAGCGTTCGCCAGCAAACCTGAGGAAAGGTGCGGGTGTGTTTTGGGTGGCGCAGCGGATTACCGCTGCGGTAATCGCACCGTTGTATGTGGGGCCTTAAACCGCTGAGGTCAGACTAGCGCCACGCTTTAGAATGAGTCCGCACCCAAAACTCGCCGTCTTGTCTTATTCATGAAGCATGTCCAAATCCCGCATCCGAAACTCGGCGATCCCGCCCACATCAAAGGGGTGCGCACCGTCGCCACTTGGGAGTTTGCGAAAGGCGTCGTGATCGTTTTAGCCGGTCTAGGCGTCTTCCACATGCGCCACCGCGACATCTGGGGAGTGGCCGAAAGCCTGCTCGAATTTTTCCACGTCAACCCGCTCCAGCACTACGTGGGAGTTTTCATCGACGTCGTCTACCGGGTCAGCAACCTCCACCTCTGGGTGATCGCGCTGGTCGCCGCCATCTACGTCACCCTGCGCTTCATCGAAGCCTACGGATTGTGGTACATCCGCCCCTGGGCCGAATGGCTCGCTATCGCCTCCGGCACCATCTATGTCCCATTCGAAGCCCTCGATCTCCTCCGCCGTCCCAGTTATTTTCGCCTGCTGGTCATCGTGATCAATATCGGAATCGTTCTCTACATGGCCATGCTGCGCCTGGAAGCCCGAAGAAAACGCCACGCAGAAAGATCGCTACCGTAGCGATGCGGGGGACGCATATCTGCGTTTGGATCGCCTTGAACGGGTGGTGTCTTAACTCTGTGTTGCTCTCTGCTGTGCATGGTCAATGGATTGCTGTTCGGGCCACAAGTCACCCCGCTTTTTAGCCTCGGAATATGCCCGTATCGCCTTTTTAAAATCCCGAATTCTCTGCTGTGCGTCAGCAATGGCTTGATCCCACGGTGACTGTAGGCTAGGTTTATCTTTTAGCTTGACATTTGGTTTAGACATGATACATTACCTCACATGGACCTGACGCAATACCGTAACGCTGTGGTGCTCCACGGTTATCGGCTCGAAAAAATGATTGTTGAACGCAACAAGCTGAACGCGGAGATTGAGCGGGTCGCCGACTTGATCGCGGCCAATGCAAATTTCTTGCCGGAAGCCGAACGCGCCGAAAGATTGCAAAAACTGGAACAGATGGTCGCCGAGCGTCCCGGTTTTACGGACTCTGTAAGAAATATTCTGAGAAAGAATCCGTCCCATTGGGCTAACGCTATCGCGGTTCGCGACCTGCTCATCGCGGATGGCTACAACATGAGTCGATATTCCAATCCCCTTGCCTCCATTCACACGATCTTGAAGCGTCTGACAAAGGCCGACGAGGTGGAAGCGAAGGTTTTGAAGGACGGAGATGTTTACTACCGATGGAAGACTTAACGACTTTTGATGCAAATACAAACCGCCCAGTGCGCTAAACACTGAGCGGAGCGAGAAAGGCGGTACACAGTGAAAATAGTGATTCAGATTCGCTTCACTGCTAACGGTCCAACGGTGGAAGTAAC
>Ga0302154_10000825_pt1 | contig 27501 bp, 21 predicted proteins | sample I_Bog_N2_3_FD_193507 | JGI IMG/M metagenome (GOLD analysis project Ga0302154, IMG submission 193507) | Peat permafrost microbial communities from Stordalen Mire near Abisko, Sweden - I_Bog_N2_3 | ecosystem: Environmental > Terrestrial > Soil > Wetlands > Peat | place: Sweden: Abisko, Stordalen... | reverse complement strand
AATCTTCCTTCGATCGTTCGTCACTGTTCATCCTCCACTACCGTTACAGCCGGCATGGGTCTGTCGAGCTTCTGAATCTGTTTGTCCACCATCTCCGGCGGCAACGGCATCAACTGTGCCGAGGGTCCAATCAGCCCCTGCCCCTGCGCGCTCAAGAGATATCGCACAAATGCATCCACCTTCGGAGCGAGCGGCCTGTCATGCTCGCGATGAAAGTAGACCCACACCGACCGCGTTAGCGGATACTGCCTCGCCGCAACTGTAGCTTCCGTTGGCTCCAACGGCGCTCCTTCGCCTGCCACCGCGAGTGCCTTCACGCCTGCTCCGTCCTGCAGGCTGGCATATCCAATCGCATATGGATCAGCCGCCACTGCCTGCACGATCCGCGCAGCAGCCGTCGACCTGCTTCCATCCCGGTCGCTCAAGAGATGGCTATCCGTGTTCGGCTTGAAGTCCGACCTCAAAACCGTCTGCCGGAAGTACACCCCCAGCGCGTCCTCCGGGCCGAAGCCGTAGGGATGAATCGGTTCGTCCGCCCAAGCTCCCTTCAGGCCAAGGTCGCCCCACGTACGGATATTCGCCGGCGCGGCGCGGTGTTCGCTGCCATAGATGGCATCCAACTGCGCCAGCGTGATCGACGTCAGCGGGTTCTTCGCGTTTACGATCACCACCGGCGTAAACAACTGCCCCGGCGCGTGCAGCCCCGCCGTCGCCACCATCACCCCGAACGGTTGCTCCTGGTAAACCCAGTGATACGCCATCGTCTCTACCGGCCAGATTTCGCGGCCCATCAATGCAACATCCGCAACGCCGTCATACAGTCCGGCCATCACCGCCGCCGCTCCGTGCAGCTGGTTGTCGAACCGTATCTCCGGATGCAACTTCCGGTAGTCGTCTTCCCAGCGCAGGAGCTGAGGCGACAGGCCGTCATACCCCCACACTCGGATCACATGGGAATCGTTCACCGTCAATGGTTGCTGTGCGCGAGCGTTCGCAACCGCGCACACAGCCAGCGCGCCGCACAGCGCCGCTTTACTGAAGCTTCTTGAGCTGCTCATCCACAACCTCTTTGGTCAGCGGTAGATACTTCCCGTCCTTCACAATGGCCTGCTGGCCCTCCTGGCTCAACACAAAGCGAAGGAACTCCTTCACCTTCGGGTCCATCGGATGCTCCGCCGATCCGTTTGCGTAGAGGTATACCGAGTCATACAGCGGATACGATCGGTTCTGCACATTCGCGCGAGTCAGCGGAATGTAGTTCTTGGTGTCACCCGGGGCCAGCGACACGGTCTTTGTTCCGGGCGCCGTGAAGTTCACTTCGGAGTAGCAGATGCCATAGGGGTCCCTCGCCAGGTCCTCCACCATCATGCTCGCGCCGATCGCCAGCGTTCCGTCCGGCTTGCCATAGTTCGCATACTCGCGCAGCTCAGGATTCCACTTGGCCGAACCGTGCATCACCTGGTCTTCAAAACGTATCGCCTGGTGATAGCGGAGGTTCACGCCGTATACGTGAATCGGTTTGTCCGCCCACTCGCCGGTCAGCCCCAGCTGCCCCCATGTGCGTATGTTCTGCGCCGCCGTCCGCGCCCGCTCAGGGTGCCACGAGGTTCCCTCCCACGCTCCCGTCCTCTCCGCCCCAAAGATGCCCTCCAGCTGCGCAATATTCAGCTTGCCGATCGGGTTCGCCTTGTTGACGAAGACGCCGAATGCGGGCGACCAACCCGGCACATCGAACGAACCGGTCGCATACTGGATCTCCACGGGATCGGCATCCATCACGCGTTCATACGCCAGCAGATCTTCAAAGGTCATCTTACGGGATGGATCGACATCGCCCGCGTTCAAAAACAATGCATAGATCGCCGCCGATGGTGTCTTCAGGTTGAAGTCGAACGTCACTCCCGGCTGGAACTTTTTGAACGCTGCCACCCAATTCTCGCCCACGTGACTGTCCGCAATGTAGTTCGATCCCGTCATGCGGATCACGCCGCTCACCTGTTGCTGCGGCACATAATGGGGAAGACCGCTCAGGTCGAAGGTATCCGGCGGATAGTCGACGAGGTCGCGTCGTCCTTGGACATGGGCATTGCGCGCCTTCTGCACATCGAGGGCGTCCCGATCCTGTGCAACAGCGGTAAGAGCTGTCGCCAGTGCAGCGGAGACAATAGTGGCAAAGGTGACTGTTCTGCGAGCGTTCATGGTGTCCTCTTCTGCGTGCTGGTTGTGCTGTCGAGCTTGCGACGCTGCTCTGCGGCAGTCGCCTCGTTGAGCGGAGTATAGGCTCCGTCGTCGACCACTGCCTGCATGCCTTCTCGGCTCAAGATGTAGCGGATAAACTCCTTGATCTTCGGGTCGACCGCTGTCCCAGGTCTGCGATTGATGTACAGCGTCGAAAACCTATGCAGCGGATAGCTTCGGTCCCAGATCGTCTCCGGCGTCGCCAGAACGAACGACCCACCTGCATGCTCCGCCAGTCCAATCTGCTTCACGTCAGAATTGGCATACAGCAGGTTGGCGAACGCGATGCCGTCCGGGTCGGCGGCGAGTGCTTTCAAGATGTACACGCCTGCATTTATCACTTCGCCGTTGGGCTGATGTCCATTATCGAAGTCCTTCAACTCCGCATTCCACTTGCCGCTGTCATGCAGCACTACACGGTTGAAGTAGCCGGCCATGCCCGTGTCGAACTGATAGCCGTATACATGGATTAGGTGCGTCGCCATCGGTCCCGTCACGCCGAGCTCGCCCCAGGCGCGTATCGCTTTGCCATTTGGTCCCGCGCAACCGAAGACCGCCTCCGCCTGCGCCATCGTAAGCCCCTTCAGCGGATTCGATGCATGTGTGAACACCTGCAGCGAGAATGTCTTATGAGGCGTGCCGAACGATCCGGAACTGATCTCGATCCCCAGCGGCTCATAGCCAAACCTCCCCTTGAACCCGCGGATCTCCGAGCGGTAGCCCTCACGGCCGATGAATGCAATGTCCGCAGTTCCCGACGTAATGCCTGCCATTGCCGCTTCGGTTCCGGGGAGGTTCGTCGTGAACGTCACACCTGGCTCAAACTTCTGAAATCCGTCCTGCCACCTCTTCATCAGCGCGGGTATGTAGTTATTGCCATACACGCGGATCGTCCCGCTCACCTGCCGCTGCGGCTTGTACGGCTCCAGATGGGAGACATCCGTATGTTGCGGCAACTGGGCATAGCCGCCGGCACAACAAATAGCTAACAACATCGAAAGCAGCAGCGCTAGCCTCATCGCAGCGCCTCCGTTGCCTGCGCGGCCTCTTGGGGAGACAGCGGCAGATAGCCGCCCGTCCGCGCGACGATTGCCTGCCCCTCGGGGCTGACAATGTACTCCAGAAATGCTGCCACCTTCGCCGGCACCGCCGACTTCGGCTTGCGGTTCACATAGACGTACACGGTGCGAGCTAGCGGATAAGCCCCTGCGGTGACTGAATCCGCCGACGGCAACACCGGCGTTGCGTCATCCCCTGTCGCAAGCGCGACTGTCTTCAGCCCCGGCGCAGGCAAGGTCGAGAGCCCCAACCCATACTTGTCTTTCATCACCGCCGTCGCGATCTGTTGTTCTGCGCTCGCTCCCGGCTTCGGATCATAGACCGTCAGGCAGCAGGAGAACTTCTGTGAACCCTTGAGCGCGGCGCGCTCGAAGAACTGCACCTCTGCGCTCTGGATAAAGTAGGTGTAGATCTGGATTGACTTGTCCGCCCACTCGCCCATCAGGCCCAGGTCGCCCCAGGTCCTGTAACGTCGCGCGCTCGTCCGATGGTCCGCATCGAAGATGCCATCCAACTGCTGCACCGTCAGGTGACTCAATGGATTGCTGGAGTTCACATACACCATCAGCGCCGGTGCATGATGCCTGAGCGCAACTGATCCCGTCGCCACCGGCACGCGAAACGGATCGTATCCCGTTCCCTGCTGGTACGCATCCACTTCGATGAAGCTAGCCTCGCGGTCAAGAATCGCGAGGTCCGCAGTATCTGTAAACAGCCCGCCGATCGCACTCGCATTACCGTCGAGTTCGTCTTTGAAACGCGCCTCCGGATGTGTCTTGCGGAACCCCTCCTGCCAGGCCGTCATCAGAGTCTGGATGTAGTCCTGTCCGCGGTGCCCATGTCCCCACACCCGAATGGTCCCTGTCTCAGCCGCGGACGCCAGCTGCTGCGCCTGCGCTGTTATCGCAATCATCCCAAGGACAGCGCAGCAACCGCCGAGCAGCAGCCCAGTTCTCCTTGCCCGCGCAACCCTTCGCTCGTCGTGTCGATTCGCGGCCATGGCTTTAGCGGATCAGCTTTCGCTGCGCTTCCACCACATCGCGTGGCAACGGGTAAAACATCCCGAAGTTCAGCACGTCCTGCTGTCCTTCCCGGCTGAGGATATAGTGCATGAACTCCCGCGCGCGATCGTCCATCGGTTTCCCCGGCTGCTGATCGATGTAGACATAGGCATCCCGCTTGAACGGGTAGCTGCGGTTCTGCACATTCGCCATCGTCAGCGGCACATACGGCCCGTCGTTCTCCGATAGGGCAATCTGCTTCACGCCGGGATAGTTCTTGGAGTGCAGAATCGGCCCCCAGGCAATTCCGTACTTATCCTTGGAGAGTTCCTCATACATCCGCTCACTCGCGACCTTATCGCCGTCAGCATCGGGGACGATCTCCTTTGCTTCCACAAACTCCTTGTAGTTGTCGTTCCATTTGTCATTCCAGTGGAAGAGCTTGCGCTCCACAAAGACCTCAAACCCCGGTGCAATGTAGCCATAGGTCTGTATGGGCTTGTTCGCCCACTCTCCGGTCAGTCCCAATTGCCCCCATGTCCTGATGTTCTCGCTCGCCGGCCGCGCGTACTTCCCCGTGTAGAACACACCCTCCCAGCCGCCGGTGCGTTCCGCTCCGAAGATGTCATCCAGTTGCTTCATCGTCAGTTGCGAGAGCGGATTGTCTTTGTTCACCACAATCTGGATGGCCCACAGCGATCCGCGCGTCTCATACCCGCCCGTCGCCACCACCAGCTCCGTCGGCAGATAGCGCTTCACCTGATAGAACGGCAGCAGGTCACTGATCTTGGCGTCGTCTCCTGCCGGCGCCACATCGACACCCAGCATATACAGCCCCGGGATCGCTCCCTCGCTCGATTGCGAGAACGTGTTGTCGAAGACCACGTCCGGCTGGAGAACCTGAAAACCCTTCTCCCAGACCTCCAGTTGGCCTTTGAGATCGCCGCCGAAGACGCGAATCGTTCCGTGCAGCATCACGTCCGGCTTGTAGGGATCGAGCAGCGTCGGGTCGGGATTCTGCGCCAGGAGCGGTAGGCTCATGGCCGTGATGGCAGCGACTGCGGCGAGTTTCTTGATCATTCGGTGTCTCGTATTCTCTCCAGAGTGGGGCACACAAGGAGATATCTTCCGGCTATGAACATCCTCTGAAGTCGATATGAACTTCGCTTAATGCCCTCGGTAAGCGGCATATTGGTGTTATTCCAGCTTCTTGAGCTGCTCTTCTACAGCTTCTTTTGTCAGCGGCAGGAACTTGCCATCCTTCGCGATGGCCTCCTGACCCTGACGGCTCAGCACAAACCGCAAAAACTCCTTCAACTTGGGATCGACGGGCTCGCCCGGCTTGCGGTCGAGATAGAAGTACACCTCCAGCAGCAAAGGATATGTCCTCGCCTGAACAGTTTCGATGGTCAGCGGCACATAGGGCGCGCCCGGCTTCTCCGCCAGTGCCAGCGTCTTGGTCTGTGGGGTAAGAAACATCACGCCGCTGTACCCGATGCCATAGGGGTCCTTCGAGAGGTCCAGCATTAGCTGATCGGCTGCGATCTTCAACTTGCCGTCTTCGCCTGCATAGTTCGCATACTCGCGCAGCGACTCCGTCCACTTGTCGCCGCCTTGAAAGACAATCTGTTGGAAGTCGCGTGCCATGCCATACTCCAGGTTCAGCCCGTAAACATGGATCGGCGCGTTCTTCCACTTGCCGGTAAGTCCCAGTTGGCCCCAGGTACGAATATTCGCCGACGCAGGCCGGCCGGCCTCCGGGTGCCACGTGGTCCCCTGGTAGCCGCCTGACCGTTCCGCGCCAAAGATCCCGTCCAATTGCTGCACCGTCAGTTGCGAGATTGGATTTTCTTTATTCGTCACCACGGCGAGTGCGGGGCTCCATCCCGGCACATCATACGATCCCGTCGCAATCAGGATGCGCAGCGGCTCATGATTGAAAGCCCGCTCGTAAAGTTCTTCCTCGGAGAAGGTAAACAGTCGGCACGCCGCCAGATCCGCTACTCCCGTCACCAGCGCCGGAGCCGCCTCCAAAGCGGTCCGCATATGCACGTCAAACTTTATCCCCGGCTGGAACTTGTGAAACGCTGCCTCCCAGTAGTCATTGAGGTTGGAGTCCGCAAAGTAATTCGAGCCCCATTCGCGGATGGTTCCAGAGACCATCTGCTCGGGCTGGTAGTCCGGCAGGCCCGACAAGTCCCACGGATGCGTGTAGTAGACAGTCTTGGCACGGCTTTGCACATGCGCCGTGCGAGCCTTCTGCACATCCAGACCGTTGCGCTCCTGCGCCGCAAGCGGCACAGCACATGCAACACACAACCCCAGCACTGCGAATCCAATCTTCATTCAGCCTCCGGCATTTTCGTAGCCCAGATAAGCCTCATCACCGCCGATGATGCGCTCCTGAATCTCAAATGAATTCGTATTCAGACTGAGCTGCTCGAATCGACTCACCACCCTCCGATGCATTTCCTTTTCACCCGAAGTGACAACGGATGAAGACAATTTCATGGCCGGTTCAGCGCCGCCTCATGCACCCAACCCACTCTTGCATGGAAGCCGAAATGGCAACAGCCATTCGAGCCCAACGCTACGCCACACATTACAACTACGAACGAATGAGGAACTGGATGATGGTGAAGAACTCTCTGGCGGCTCTGCTGCTGGCGGCAATGGCGCTCGGCAGTGCCTATGCTCAGACTGCGGCACCGCTCAAGCTGGTCAAGACCGTAACCTTGCCCGGCTATACCGGCGACTTCGACCACTTCGCCATTGACCGTGCGCGCGGCCGAATCCTGGTCGCTGCCGAAGACCATGCAACTCTTGAGATCTTCGACCTGAAGACCGGTAATCACCTCAGGACCATTCCCGGCTTCGGCGCGCCACACACCACCCTGGTCCGCCCAGGATCTCCCATCGTCCTGGTGACGGACAGCGGCCCGCAGATGACCGCTGTCTTGGACGCCAACACCTACCAACGCAAAGGCTCCGTTCCGCTCATCCCGGGAGCAGACTCTGCCGGCTACGACCCTGTCGCCAACATCTGGTACATCATCACCGGCGGTAAAGACGTTGACATGACCACCGCCAGCATCGAGGCCATCAACCCTGACACAGGTAAGGAGCTCGGAAAGTTCACATTCAACGACAACCACGTCGAAGCCATAGCACTTGCAAAGAACGATCCGCGCATCTTCATTAACCTCTCGCAGACCAACAAGATCGCCGTCCTTGACCGCAAGACCATGAAGGAGATCGCCGAGTGGCCCGTGCCTCCCGCCAAGGCGAACGCCATGGTGCAGTTCGACGAGGCTGCCCATCGCCTCTACGTCGTCTGCCGCGACCCGGGCATGGTCGCCGTGATGAACAGCGACACAGGTGCTGTGGTCAGCACTGCTCCCGCACCCCTCCGTGCCGATGACTCCATGCTTGACCTCGCCACGCATCGCCTCTATGTCCCCGGTGGTGAGGGCTACACCGGCATCTATGACACTTCCGATCCGAACTCCATCAAACAGGTCGCCAAGGTGCCCACCGCCTCGGGCGCCAAAACCGGGATCCTCATCCCCGACATGCACGAGTTGATCCTTGCCGCCTCACCCGGGGATACCAAGAACATCGCCAAGATAATGACCTTTAAGATCGAATAGTCCGACCCAAGCCCTCCCCGGGATGCCCGCCTGAAGCCTTGAGGCGGGCATACTTCTTCCTAACCTTCACCCGACCATCTTGCTCTTCGTGTCGTGCGCAGCTTATGCTTCCCTGCAGTGCGACTCGACCCCGAGCAGCAAAGGCAGGAGACACATGCGAATTCTGGTAGTCGAGGATGAACCCAAGGTTTCAAGCTTCGTTCAGCGCGGACTGGTGGCGGAACGCTATGCCGTGGACGTCTGCGGTGACGGCCGCGAGGGCCTCGAGATGGCACAGGCGTTTCCCTACGACCTGATCATCCTCGACCTCATGCTGCCGAGGCTCGATGGCAGTGAGGTTCTGCAACGCATCCGCCGTACCAATACCTGTGTCCCCGTTCTGATGCTGACCGCTCGCGACACGGTAGAGGACAAGGTCCGCATGTTCGAAGGCGGTGCCGACGATTACCTCACCAAGCCCTTCGCCTTCGCCGAGCTTCTGGTGCGTACCAAAGCGCTGCTTCGCCGTGGCCCTGTCAACCGCTCCAGCACCATGACCGTCGGCAATCTCGAGCTCGACCGCCTCACCCAGCAGGTGAAGCGCGCCGGCAAACGTATCGAAGTCACCGCCAAGGAGTACTCCCTGCTCGAGTACCTCATGCAGAACGAAGGCCGCGTCCTCTCGCGCAACATGATCATTGAGCACGTCTGGGACCAGAGCTTCGATGGCATCACCAATATCGTCGACGTCTACGTCCGGCACCTTCGCGCAAAAGTCGACGACCCTCACACCGTCAAGCTGATTCGCACGGTCCGCGGCTCCGGGTATATGATCCGCGGCGAAGGTGAATAGCAACAGGAACCCGTTCGGAACTTAGCCATGAAATGGAGCACACTTCGCGGACGTGTCGTCACCTGGTATGTCGGCCTGCTCGCGGCCGCTCTGATCGTCTTTGGCGCCACTCTTTACTTCGGCGTGCAGAGCTACCTTCGTTCTACATTGCAGGATGGCCTGATCGATCAAGCCAAGGCTATCGGAACGACTTTCCTGGCCTTTGAAGAACAGAAGGGCCCCGCCTGGATGGGTGGCGAAATTAGCGAGGCCTATGCCCCCGAGGTCAGCGGCCGCTTTATCCGCATCACACGTCAGGACGGCAAGGTCATCTATCAGTCGGGTGATACCCGCGATCCACTCATCAACACAGACACCATACCGCCGCCTACCTTCGAAAGAGACTCAGGCTGGTTCCGCACAGAGCGCCAGCCCGGGGCCACCAATCTTCTGGTCTATGCGTATCCCTTCCGCTCGTCCACCGGCACGCGATACTTCATTGAGACTGGAACCTCACTCGCCTCGCTGGAGCGAATGCTCACAAGCCTTTTGGACATCGTACTTATCATTATGCCGTTCATCCTTCTGGCTGCCACGCTCGGTGGACAGGCAATGATGAAGCTGCCGCTGCAGCCTCTGGTCACGCTCACAGAGCGCGCAGAGCACATTGGCACCTCCAAACTCGGTGAACGCCTGCCCGTAATCGACACCGGCGACGAGATGGAGCGGCTCTCGCTCTCACTGAACCGGATGATCTCCCGCCTCGAAGACGCCCTCAGCCATAATCAGCGCTTCTCCGCAGATGTCTCCCATGAGCTGCGTACGCCGTTGACCATTATGCGCGGCGAACTGGAACATGCTCTCGTCGATCCGGATATGGCACCCTCGACCCGCGACTCCATCGGCAGCGCCCTCGAAGAGATCAGCCGCATGGCCAAGATCGTCGAGAGCCTCCTTGCCATCGCCCGCCTCGACTCCGGTGCCGATGCGATTGATCCCCACCCTGAAGACATCAGCAAGCTCTGCCGCTGGGTGATGGAGCAGATGCACCTGCTGGCGGAAGAGAAGCATATCTCCATGTCCGTCCATACTCTCCCCATGATCGTCTCCATCGATCCCGCACGGATGAAGCAGGTGCTGGTCAACCTTATCGATAACGCCATTAAGTACACTCCTGACGGCGGCAGCATCTCTCTTAACTCCTTCGTTGTGGGCCGGCTCGCCGTCATTCAGGTCACGGACAACGGCATCGGCATACCAGCGTCTGCGCTGCCTAACGTCTTCGACCGCTTTTACCGGACGGACAAGGCACGCTCGCGTGTCTCCGGTGGCACCGGCCTCGGTCTCGCCATCGTCAAGGCTATCTGTCACGCGCATGGAGGATCCGTCACGCTTACCAGCTCCGAAGGCGCCGGCACACTTGTCCGCATCGAACTGCCGCTTGCTGCCGGTGCTCCCGCGTCGCCTTCGCCCGCAACCTCCGCCAGGCCTTCACCAGTAGAGGTCGCTGCCGATTGAGCGCCGTATCTCGTCTTTCCGGCTCGGCTCGCCCTTGAAGAAAGATTCTTCATCCGACCTTCACTCTTTCTTCATTCCCGCAAACGAGATTGGGAAGCTGATTTCATAGACATGCTACGCTGGCTGCTGCCGCAGAAGGACCTCCCTTGAACGCACAAGACACCATGCCTTACCACTCCGACACGCACAAGCAGTCCTTCCTCGGTCGCTGCACTGCCGTATCTGTCTACCTCTTTGAACACCTGATGCCGGACCCCTACGTCTTCGCCGTGCTGCTCACCTTTATCGGGGCTCTGCTGGCATGGTGGCTCGCTCCCAACGCCACCCCCTCCAGCATCGTCTCGGCGTGGTACGCAGGCATCTTCAACCTGTTCACCTTCGCGTTCCAAATGGTCATCATGCTGGTAGCCGGATACGCACTTGCAACGGCGCCGCTGGTGCATCGCGGGCTCACCTCCCTCGCCTCGCTGGCGACGACCCAGGCTTCGGCCATCTCGCTTACCATCATCGTCTCTCTCATCGCCTCGTGGTTGAACTGGGGCCTCGGTCTGGTCACCGCAGCTCTGCTAGCCCGCGAGATCGCCAAACGCGTCCGCATCGACTTCGGCTGGCTGGTAGCCGCGGCCTACAGCGGCTTCGTCATCTCCACCGAAGGACTGTCCGGCTCCATCGCTCTCTCCCAGGCCACCCACGGGTCAGCACTCAACATCGTGGAGAAGGTAACCGGCCACAGCCTCCCGCTCAGCGAGACCGTCTTCACCCGCTTCAACCTGATCCCAATCGCCGTGCTATTCGTCGTCCTGCCGATCATCTTCCGCTATCTCGGCCCCGCGGATGACGCCTCACTACCCACGGACCCCGACCGCCTCTTCGCCGAGGACAAGAAGAAGCCCATCACCGAACTCCCAGACACCTTCGGCTCGATGCTGGATCATGCATGGATTCTCAACATCCTGCTCTTCCTCTTCGGCAGCGCGGCCATCTTCCTCGAGCTGAGGCGCACGCACGCCTCCGTCGACCTCAATCTGGTTATCATCGTGCTCCTCATGCTCGGCCTGCTGCTGCACTGGAGACCCGTCGCCTACATTGGAGCCGTCAAGGAAGCTGCCCGCATCACCGGTCCGCTCATCCTCCAGTATCCGCTCTATGGCGGGCTGATGGGCATCATCACTACCACCGGACTCGCCGCCGTCATCTCCAAGGTCTTCATCAAGTACTCCACGGCGCACACGCTTCCCTTCTTCACCTATCTCACCTCGCTGGTGATCACCCTCTTCGTCCCCAGTGGGGGTGGCCACTGGGCGGTGCAGGGCCCGTTTGCCATTCCCGCAGCGCAGAACTTGCACGCCTCCCTCGCCGGCACCACGATGTCCGTCGCTATGGGTGAGTCGGTCGCCAATATGCTGCAACCGTTCTTCGCTCTGCCGATTCTGGCCATCGCCGGCATCAAGATGCGCCGCATGATGGGCTTCATGGTCGTTACCTTCCTCATCTCGCTGATTGTCTTCGGAACATCACTGCTGCTGCTCGTCCCTGCGGGACAGTAACTCTAGCGTTGAGCCAAAACCAGAACGCCCCCGGCAATGCCGGAGGCATTCTGGTTCCTGACTGATTTTCGCTACTCGATCTTCTTTAGTTCCTCCGCGGCCTCACCCCGCTGCAGCGGGCGAAATCCTACCTTACGCATCTCCGGCGACCCGATGATGGACTGCGCGTCCTTCGACAGCAGGAACTCGCAGTACGCCTTCAGCCACGGATCGAGTGGCTTACCGGGCACCCTGTTGATGTTGATCCCAATCGCTGAGGCCATCGGGTGCAGCGGGCCGTCCATCGTGCCATCGCTCAGTGTGCCCTTGTCGTCGATAACCATCGGCACAAACTTGATCCGCGGCCCAAAGTCCGGCAGGTGCTTCCATGTGGTCACGCCCTTCATCACCGCAACATTGTTCCAGTAGTCCATTAGCACCATGCCGTAGGCGTCCTGCGCCACCGCGTTGATGGCGCTCTCCTCCGTTGGCATCCACTCCACCTGCGGCCCGAATGGATGCCCGCCGAACTTGTCTCGCATCTCGTCGATCATGGCTAGAATCGCCGACGTGTCCCGAGTCACATAAGGATGGATCGGCACCGGCCCCCAGTCGCCCTCTACGCCCAGTTGCGACCAGTGCGTGACGTCCCCCTGCTTTGTACCTGTGGTGAACACCGCAGCCGCCTGCGCCAGAGTAATCTGCTGGATGGGATTGGTCGCATTGACCCATATACCCGTTGAGAGCTTGTTATTCGGGTTGCTGTCATATCCGATCTTCAGGTACGTCGGCTCATAACCGAACCGCTCCACGAACTGGTCCACCTCAGGCCGCCGGTTCCCGCGCCCAATGGGCCCGAACGCTGACTTCTCCGAAACCAACCCCTCCACCGAGAGCGTGGAACCCATCATGATCTTCTGGAACTTCACCTTCGGCTCCAGCTCTGCCCACCTTGCATCCAGCTTGGTAAACAGAGGGATCAACACATCGTTGCCCGCCACAAATACCGTATCCGGCGCGACCGCATAAGGCCTGTCCATCGGAACAGTCACATGCTGCGGCACATAGGGCATCTGCGCGATGTCCGTCTGCGCGGCGCATGTTCCCGCGATCGCCGCAGATCCAACGATGCCCAGGATAAATACGGCGCTGCGCTGCGAGCACTTCACGCTAGCCGCAACAAACTCTCTCTGCTTCAATCGCATCATCACTTACCCTCTGGCTCCGGAGACGGAAATGGAAAGTTGAGCATCGGGCCCTGCTTGGACCGGGGCGCCCACGCGTCGGCTGCATCCAGCTTCTTTAGTTCAGACTCGACATCCTGTGCGTTCAGCGGCAGATACCCCTTCGGGTCCTGCGCGACCGCCTCCTGTCCCTGTCTCGACAGCACCAGCCGCATGTACTCCTTCACCAGCGGATCGAACGCCGTCCCCGGCTCGCGCCGGATGTAGATGTACAGGTCACGCTCATAGGGATAGGTATCCGCGATGATGTCTCTTGCGGTGCCCGTCGAAAGCGTATGCCCGTCGGCCTCCACCATCGGCACCACGCGAACGCTCGGATCCACCTTGTTCAACTGCACAATCCCAACGGCCAGCGGATCGCTCGCCACCTTCTTCACCACATCGCTGTAGTGCAGGAACTGCTCATATTGCGATGAGAACACGTACCCCGGGAATGGGCCGAACTGGCGGTACATCATGTACTCGCCCATATACTCGTCTTCCGGTCGCGAGTACGCATCCCAGTACAGACCGGTCGGATGGATTGGCTTGTCCGCCAGCGCGCCGCCCAGATTCAGCTGTGTCCAGTTGGTAAAGTCCCCTGTTCCCGCACCCGTTGAAAAGATCGAGGCTACCTGCTGTTTGGTGAGCGAGAGAATCGGGTTGCTCTTGTTCACGATGATGCACAGCGGACTCATCTTTGCCGCCGGACTCAAAGAGCCGTGGGCCACGCGGATGATCAGCGCAGCAACGGGATCCTTCTTCGATCCATAGATCTTCTCGTAAGGCAACAGCTCCAGCAGCGTTGCCCCGCCACCCTCTGGCGCGAACGCCGCCATGTCATACGTAATGGCGGCGATGGCTGTCCCATTGCCTTTGAGGTCCGGCGTGAAAATGATTCCCGGATGCGTCTTCGTAAACTCCGCGTCCCAACGCGCGATCATACCGGACATGTCGTCAAAACCAACGATCCGTACAGACCCATTCGACATTACCCACCCATGTCCGCCCCGGGTCACAGGCAAAGGTTGCGGCACAGCCTGAGGATGATACACGGGCAGATTTGGGTCGATGAATCCCATGCGGCCTGGCTGCTGCGCCACCACACATGCTCCAATAGACAGCACGCCAACCAGTCCCAGCCGGCCCGCCATTCTGCCTGTACTTCGCCCTAGACTCGCACGATGGCGTACGTTTGCTGGCATGAGGATCTTCTGGCTCCGATGGGTTCTTTCAGAAAGATAGATGTCAAATGGATCGCACGCAGAAGGGCTTTCCATCGTACGACGAAACGCTAGGCTGGCAGAATGAACCATACATGAACCGAAGATGAAAGACTCTTCCCGCATCTTCAACGCTCCCGCGAGCTGCCAGTAAAACCATTCGACGATTTAGAACTCCGCTTAATCCGCCCTTCAGATGCCCTTAAGCTGCGCCCGTTTATCTTGCTCTCTGTGATTCCACGCCGTCTTTGTGTCGCCACGTCGTTACTTGTCGACTGCATTCACTAAATCCTTACCGAGAAAGGGAGTAACCAATGAACGAGCAAGCGAAAGCCGTGTTGAGCAAAGTGCCTGAGGTGACCCTGGCCTTCTGGATCATTAAAATCGCCGCCACTACAGTGGGAGAGACTGGCGGCGACGCTCTCTCTATGTCGCTCAACGTAGGCTATGCGATCAGCACGCTGATCTTCCTGGTACCGTTTTTTGTGCTGGTCGCGCTGCAGATCCGCGCGAAAGCGTTCCATCCCTACCTGTACTGGGCCGTCATCGTCGGAACGACTCTGGCAGGAACCACGATGGCAGACTTCGCAGACCGCTCACTGGGCATCGGCTACCCAGGCGGATCCACCATTCTGTTTCTACTCGTCATCGCGTCGCTGGTCGTATGGAAGTTTGCAGTGGGTACGGTCTCGGTCAACAACATCGTGACGCCTAAGGCCGAGATGTTCTACTGGCTGACGATCCTGTTCTCCAACACGCTGGGCACGGCCCTGGGCGACTGGACCAGCGAAGGCACCGGCTTCGGCGGCGGCGTCTTTCTCTTTCTCGGACTGATCGCCATCGTCGCGCTGCTTTACTTCTTTACCAAGATCAGCCGGACCATCCTTTTCTGGACAGCCTTTATCCTGACGCGGCCTCTGGGAGCAAACATGGGCGATCTCCTCACCAAGCCGCTCAGCCAGCACGGCCTGAATCTGAGCCGGTTCGCAGCCTCCGGCGTCATCGCAGTCTTCATGATTCTCTGCATCGCGCTTCTGCCCCAGAAGAGCGGGCGGCACCCCGGCGAAGAGGTCGCTTAGGGACGCGTCCCGGGCCGGGAGATTCCCGTGCCCGGGGCAGGCAGGCTGGGCTTAGCATCCTTGGCGTCCTTCGGCCCCAGTAACACCTGCACGCCAACATAGGCAATCCAGCTCGGCTGGCCATTCGCAGCCGAGGCCTTCTGAAAGCTGCGTCCCGCCATCAGCAGAAGATTGATCGTCTTGGCACGGTTCAGCGATTGCCGTCCTCCGAGGGCAATCGTGGTCTCGCGCGCCTTCACCCCGCTGGCCGCGAAGTTGCCCACTCCACGGCCCAGCGGCAGGCGATTGGCATCCTGCAGATCGTAGAGTTCGAGATAAGCCTCCGTGCTGTCGCTGAACTCATGGCCCACGAGGAACCCGCGGTTCCAGCTCTGGGCCAGGCTGCGGTTGCCGAAGTTGTAGCCGGCATCAGCGTTATAGCGGATGGGTCCGATGCGCCCACTCACCTCAACCGGCATATAGAAGTTCGGGCCCGCTGACACCAGCCCCCGCGGCACTGCGCTGGTCGGGTTGTCGAGATAGATTCGCGGATAGATACCGAGTTCGAAGGTCGGTTCCTTCTCGCCGGTGGCGGAGGGCGCACCGGCCGCGCCCGGCGAGTCTCCTGAATCGCCCGTCGGCGTGGCCTCTTCGTGATGGCCGAACAGCGCCACCAGGCCGGTGCCGAAGCCGCTGCGAATGGGATCGCCCGGGCGATGCTCGAAGTAGCGCCATTTGACGGCGATCTGGCTTTCGCTCAAGCCCCCGATCACGAGGCCTTCAGTAGCTGCATTGCCGGGCGAGGCTGGCTGGGCGCGCGTCTCCTCCAGCGCTATGCCGACCTCGTAATTCAGCTGGATGCGGTCGCCCAGGCCGTAGTTGATGTCGATGTCCGGTACCTGGTAGGCGCCCGTGCCGGGGTTGCGGTCGCCCGTGAAGCCGAGGTTGATCTCCCAGTGACGATTGCCCGGCGTGTCCGGATCGTCCGTGCGAAAGGGTGGCCCTCCCTGCGCACATGCCTTCTGTGCCGGCATCAGCCACGCGCCAACGACAACCATTACAAGCCACACGAGGCCGCGCGACCAGCGCATCTGTCTGCTCCAACCTCTGGGTTTCATCATGATGATTCTCATTAAACTCATGCTACAAATGCAGGATTAAATTTGCCTGAAACGTGTCACCGCATTCATTAATGTCCAGCCACCGCAGGATGTTCGTCTGGATACTCTGCTATCCAAGCCTGCGGAGGCCATCGCGAGGCGCTTTGAGCTGGTCTTCAGGTCAATCATTCACTCGTGATATCCCCTGCCACCTGTCATGACCCAATGGTCAAGACATGCTCCAGACATACACGATTCTCATACCCGTTTGGATATTGAGGATTCTTGCGTAGGAACGTCGACTCTCAATTGTCTGGTCGTAGGTTCGATTCTTACTGCGCCCACCATTTCAAAGCACCAAAAGCACAGCCCTCAACACGGAGCCTTCCCTCTGCGGGAAAGCCTCTTCCCTGCCGGGATTACTTTCTCTCTATGCAGCTTCCAGGTTAGTGCGGATTCACGGCCACGGCAAAGTGACCGGTCGCGGAGGGTGTATAGGTGTTGAAGGTCGGAATGAGGTCAATGGCGGGCGCGAACTCCGTCACCGTGCCTGCGGCGACATTGTTGGTGACCCAGCCGTGGCCCTGGCTGTCAAAGGCGATGCCGGTGGGGCTGGACATGCTGCCGCCACTGAAGGGCGACAGGTTCGCCGCCAGAGGTATATTTCCGCTGATCACGCTCAGCGTGTTGTTGCCGGAGTTAGTAATCCAAAGGTTGTTGAGGGAATCAAACGCCACCGCCGTCGGCGCATTCAGGTGGTTGACGTAGCCGGCGCCCGAGAGCAGCGTGCCATTCTGCGAGAGTTCCGTGACAGTATTGCTTGTCTTGTTGGCGATCCAGATATTGCCGGACGCGTCCGCCGCTAGCGCCGAGGGCGCGCTCATGTTGCCGGTGAACGTGACTGCCATGGTGAAGTCGCTGGGCTGCGTGGAGAGCCCCGTCTGGAAGGGCGGCGCTGTGGCAGCCAAACCGTAGATGTTCTGCACATTGGTTCCCGGGTGCTGCGCGATGTTCATCGCGGCGGTGATGGTGTCGGTGGGTGCTGCGCCTATCGTCGTGTCGGTGAAGAGCGCACCGCAGTTGTTCATCTGGCCGGCCAGCCCGCCGCTGGAGTTCACGCACGACGAGATGATATTGGCCAGTGTGTAGATCAAGGCTGTCGGCACCGTTGCATTGGCTGGCGCCGCCTGTCCCGGCGAGGAGCCCGTCGGCACGTTGACCAGCGTGTTCACATCGGCAAACGCAGCAGCGATGCCGTTGAGTGCCTGCGTCGTGGAGGGCGAGCCGATGTTGGTCGGCCCGGTCATGAATGGCGCCAGAGCCCACACCGTGGCGACGGTGGTGACCTCATTGATATTCACCACAGCGCTGGTCACAGGGCACGTGCCCAGCGCGGACATCATCGCCAGGTTGGGATTGTTGCCGTTGCCGGAGTCGCCCTGGGTCGCCGTGATGAAGATCTGGCCGCCGGAGGGGCAGGTGTAGGGCGTGGTGATGGAGAAGTTTCCGTTACTGTCCGTGGAAGTCGATGCCAGCAGTGAAGCTGCGGAGCCGTAGCCGGTAGTACCCGCGGCATAGAGCTGCACGGTTGAGGTCTTCACCGGGCTCTGGCCGCCGTGGACCTTGCCGCTGACGGCCAGGCCCGTCACTTGAACCGGGCCGGAGGACACGGCCGAGCCGCCGATGCCGCAGCCGGTAAGCGGGAGCGCAACGGCAAGCGCCGCCATCGCCAACGCTGCCGCACAAGAGCTTCGCTGCTGCATCGTGCGCGAGATTGGGTGGTGTGTCTGCATAGCGGTCTCCTGCTCCATAGCTGTCCTCATGGCCTGGTCCCCAGGGTGTTATTGGTCGCGCCGGTGACGGTCGGCGTAATGGCCGGGGCCGCCGCGCCGATGATCTTGGTAACGGTGTTGCCGCCGCTGTTGATCACCCAAACCGAGCCGGCGCTGTCGACGAGGATGCCTGTCGGCAAGTTGAGCGTTCCCGTCCCGCTCTGGTAGCCGGTGCTGGGGCTGATCGCAGTAGCGCCGTTGGCGATCTCGCTGACGGTGTTATTGCCGTTGGCGATCCACGCGTTGCCCAGCCCATCAATGGCCACCCCCGTGGGGGAGTTGACGCCGCCGCTGGTGACGCCGCTGGAGAGCGTTCCTGCGGTGGCTGAGTACTCATACACCTTACTGTCCCCGTTGCCTACGACCCAGGCGTCACCGACGTTGTCAAAGGCGATCGAGCCCAGGGTCGAGGTGGTCGCGGTAATCGACGTCTGATTAAGCTGCGTGCCGCTCTCGCTGAGGCGCTCGAGCTGCATATTGCCGTTGAGGATCCATATGGAGTCGTTCACCACAATGCCAGTCTCCGAGCCCGTAATCGATGAGCTGACGGTGTCCGTCGCGGTGACCGTCCAGGTGCCGGCGGTGTTCAGCTTGACCGAGAAGGTATGCACGCCCGCATCCCCGCCTACATAGGTGTAGTTGGCGGGCAGCGTGGCGTCGGCGTCACTGCTGGTGAAGTGGACCGTCCCGGTGTAGGTGGTTACGGTGCCGCCAAGTGCATCCACTGCGGTCACCGTCGCAGTCCCGGTCACTCCGGGAGCGCTGAACGGACCGAGCCCAGTGATCTTGAACCCGACCGCAACTGCCGGGCTCACCGTAACCGAAGCGGTGGCCGTGTTACCTGACCCTGCCGTCGTCGCACTGACGGTTACGGAGTTGTTCTTCACGCCAGCCGTGGTTCCGGTGACGCTGATGACGATCTGGCACTGACTGCTTGCAGCCAGCGTGCCGTTGGACAGCACCACCGACGTCGCGCCGGGGCTGGCCGCGACGCCGCCGTTGCAGCTTCCGGTCAACACGCTGGGCGTGGAGACCACCAGCCCGGCGGGCAGATTATTGGTGAACGCGATGCCGGCCAGTCCAGCGCCGCTGTTGGGGTTGGTGATGGTGTAGGTCAGATTGGTCGTACCGCCATAGGCAATCGGCGACGTGGCGAAGGCCATGGTGGTGCTCGGCGGTGCCAGCACGGTCACCGTCGCCGAGGCAGTGGGTCCGCTAGGGCCGTTGATTGCAGTGAGCGCGCTGGTGGTGTTGGTATAGGCACTGGCGGCGGCGCTGGTGACGTTCACCGTCACCGTGCAACTGGATCCGGCGGCAACCGAGCCGTTGGTGAGCCCGATGCTGGACCCGCCGGCCGTGGCAGCGACAGTGCCGGTGCAGGTGCCGCCCGCGCCGCTGGGTGTGGCGACGGTCAGGCCGGCAGGCAGTGTGTCACTGAACGCCAGTCCGCTCAGCATGACCGGGTTGGCGCTGGGGTTGCCGAGGGTGAAGGTCACCGTCGACGTTCCGTTGATCGCGATACTCGACGGGCTGAAGGATTCCGTAAAGGTCGGCGCGCCAACGACCTTGGTGCTGTCTGTCGCGGTGTTGTTGGAGTTGTCGATGCCGCCCCCACCGCTCACAGCCACGCTGTTCGAGTAGGTGCCGACATCCGCCCCGCTGACGCTTACCGTCAGGGTGATCGACTGATACGAAGCACTCGCGGCCAGCGCATCGCTGCGTGTGCAGGTGAGCGTAGCCAGGGTGCAGGTCCAGTTGGTGCCGCTCAACGCGGTCGCGGTAAAGCCGGAAGGCAGCGTGTCCACGACCGTCACTGTGCCGGAGGTGGAGATGTTGCCCACGTTGTACACCGTGAGCGTGTAGTTGTCGCCGGTGCTGCCCGCGACAAAGTTCCCTGAGTGGAAGCTGGTGACCGACGGGTCCGCCTCATCCAGCGTAAAGGGCGTGGTGACGGTAAAACCGTCGACGGTGACCGACGCCGAGCCCGAGCCGTCATCAATCTGATTGGTATCGGGCGTGGCGGATTCGGTGATCACGTCGCCTCCGTTCAGGAATCCGTTGTCGGTGGTAGCCGTGCTATCGGGCTGGGTGATGACCAGCTTCGCGGCCACGCCGGACAGCGCGTTGTCCTCCGTGTTGGTGTAGGCGTTGCCGTTGGAGTCCTGGGCCGTGCTGCCGGTCGCGCTGAAGCTGGCCGCCCCCGTCGGTGTGGTGGTGCTCAGGGTCAGCTGCAGGCTGGTGTACGGATTGCCGCTGAAGGTGCCAGGGGTGCTTGTGACCGGGCCAGCGGTGTCGCAGTTGGTGCCGGCTATGCTCGTCGTGGAGGTGGTTGGATTGCACCCCCACCAGTTGTCCGTTGCGGTGACCGCGCCCCCGGAACTTACCGCCGTATGCGCGCTATCTCCGGTGCCGGCGCTGTTGCCGTGGAAGCGGGAGTAGGAGATGCTCATCGTTTCCAGCGATGTCTCGCTCTGCAGGAAGACAGCGCCGGTGTTGCCGGTGAAGGTGGAATCCACCACCGAGCCGGAGGTCGTCTGCGAAAAGAAGTGAATGCCGCCGCCTTGTGCCGCGGTATTGTTGCTGAAGGTGTCGCTGTTGACATCCACCCCGTACTCCGTGTGCATGCCGCCGCCCTGATAACCGGTGACCGTGTTCCCGCTGATCGTCGAGCCGCCGACCGAGCTCTGCGGTTGAGCCGCTTTAGCCGGAAGCCTCAAATTGATGCCAGCGCCCTGCCCCGAGGCGTCGCTCACCGTATTGCCGGAGACCGTGGTGTAGTTGATCGACGCCTCGACGTCATTATCCACGCTGATGCCACCGCCGAAGAGTACGGCAGTGTTGTTGGAAAACGTGCAGTTTGTGATGATCAATGGGCTGTAACTGGTGCCTGCCGTGTTATCGGCATGCATTCCGCCACCGTCCCCATACTGAATGTAGCCCCCGGTACTGGTCACGTCGTTGAGCGTGAGCGAACCGTCCTTGCCCTCCCAGTCGAAGTTGCCGCCATAGCTATTGCCCGCCGCTGGGTTGGTGTTCTTGCCATTCTCCAGCGTAAGGCCAGTCAGCGCGATGGTGTAGGTGTAGAAACTGCTGCTGGCTCCATAGTTGTTGCTGGAGTTCAGCGACATGACCTTGTCCAGCTGGTTGGCGTTGATGATGGTCGTCGCCGACCCCGCTCCGACGATGCTGACGTTGGAGTCCACATCAAAGTGATAGTTGGCGGTGCCGCTACCGGCCGAGTTGTCCGCAAAGGTGTTCTGCTGGGTGATGGTGTACGTGCCGGCCGGAACGTCGATGGTGTTGGGACCGCCCGGGCTCTTGGTGGAAAGATTGATGGCGTCGCGCAGCGTACATTGCAGCGTGCTGGAGGGCACATTGTTCGTGCAACGGTTGGCCGTGGTGAGTGAGTCGTTGGCGTCCGTCGTGGTGTTGACGTAGAAGGTGAGGCCACCGGTCTCCGGCACGGCGAGCTTCGGCGAGGCCGAGCCGTCCGCGGTAATCAGGCCCGCGCGCGGATCGGGGCTGATCCGCGCCAGCGCCGCTGCCAGCACCGGGGCGCTGGCGGAGTCCTGCGTGATGACCGGCGCGGCAACCCGCGATGAGCCGGTGAGCACGGATCTGTGCGCCACCTGCGTAACCTGGCTGCCGCTCAGCACGGCGAGATCGTCCGCGCCGGTACCGACACTGAGCCGGCCACGCACCAGCAGCGGGACCGTGCCGTCGCCGGGGCCGACGTTAGGCAGTGCCTCTGCTTCAGCCCAGGGCATGCCGGCAGGCTTCGGTGATGTGTCGACCCAGGTTTCACCCGCGCCGCGGCGGCCCCAGGGCTTCAGCGCGCTCAGCTCCGCGGGGGTGTACTGGTGGCTGTCCACGCCGGTCCGCGCCAGCACGTGCAGCGTTCCGCCGGAGTCCAGCACCGCAACCTGCATCATGCCGCGCGCGTCATACACATAGCTGCCCGCCGCCAGGGTCAGCGCATTCGAGACCGGCAGCGTCTCCGATTGTGGCGAGCCCGCCACGACCGAATCGCCATTAAAGAGGAGCACCTTGCCGCCCGCAGCCACTGCAATGTCGTCGAGATTGCCGCCGTTGATCCGCGCCAGGTCAATCGCCGTAGCAGATCCCGGCAGCGCGAGCACAAACTTTACAACTCCCTTGGAGTCGATCGCCTGCAGCGAGCATCCCGACGCACCACACACTCCCGCCAAAACCAGGCTGGAGCCGTTCGCCTGCCGCCACGTCGTCAGCGCGGAGAGCGAGCCATTCAGCGCGATCGCCTGTGGCTCATTGAAGTTTCCGCTGCCCTTGCCGGTAAGCAGATACGCACTGGTGTCGCCCTTGGCGGCCACCAGCAGATCGGTGGGGCCGTCGCCATTCACGTCCGCGGCCAGCAGAAAGTCAGGACGCACCGGCAGAGCGAAGGTTGTGGCGCCGGGCAGAAAGGCGGGCGCAATCACGCCTTGCTGAAACGCCGCAAAGTCACTGCCGGTGGGTGCTACAGCGGCGGAGTTGCCGCGTTGCAGCGTCAGCGCGCCTCCGCCGGCCACCGCGTAACCGGTCACCAGGTCGGTAACGCCGTCACGGTCAAAGTCTGCCACTGCCACGGAGATGGCGCTGCGGCTCCCGCTCAGTTGGGCCAGCAATTGCGGCGTTCCACCGGTCAGCGTCTGCGTCACGCTGCGCGCGGAGGTGCGATAGTACGAGCTCTGCTGAATCTGCTGCGCGTCCGAGACGCTCGCGCTCACGCAGGCCACGCCAGCGAGGCCCATCGTTAGAAGAACCGGAAAGCGACGAGAAGAACACCGCATGGAAGACTCTCCCTAGATGGCTGGTTGGGCACCCAAACAATTGCCAAACCTGGGCCGAAGATCGAGTCAGCGTAGGTATTGAATACAATCCACTCGGAGAAAGGGCGAATGCAACTCTATATAAAATAAGGGGCCCATCGCAGAGACTACAGGAGTCAACGCTGATGAATGCAAAGCTTGGTAGCGAAACTGTACGCCACGGTGCGCGATTCAGCAAGCTGGAAATTCATAGCTCACACCGTTACCCTCGATCTGGGGCGGGGGTTGGCCTCCCTGGGAGGCATCCCGTGGCTGCAAGACGTAGGGTCTGCAAACGGCCATAACCCGGGATCTCGCCAGAAAGCCGGGCACAACAACTGGTACGATGGCCTGCCGCGAAAACATCCCTGACGGTGGGCCTCAACCCAAGACATTGGAAATAGCCATGCCTATCACTCGTCGTCATGTTCTCGCCACCTCCGCCCAGCTCGCAGGCTACGCCGGCCTCCATCGCCTCGGTCTCGCGCAAGCCCCAACAACCGCTGCGCCGTTCGTGCTCGCACCCGCACCCCAGCTCGACTTCGCACCCGTCGCTCTGCCCGCCACCCATGCGGCAAAAGCTCTGCACGCGCAGATCGGCGCCGCCGCCTACACCGAGCTCGACCACCACCTCCGCACCGTGAACGCGGACCTTGCCGTCAACGGTCTGCGCCGCCTTCCCAACATCGAAGGCGCGTTGCTCACCGGCTATCCCAAGAATGAGTTCTACGACTGGGACCTCTACTTTGAGAACCTCTACCTCTCCTACTACGGAGTCGCTCCCTTCTGCTTCACCAATCTCAAGGAGTTCCTCAACCGCGAGCAGCCGGACGGCTACGTCAATCGCTCGCTGATCAACCGCCGCGATCGCCAGCAGTTCAAACCCTTCCTCGCCCAGCTCGCCATCCTCGGCAGCCGCCAGGCCGGCAACAGCTTTGAGTGGCTTCGCGGCAACTACTACGACCGCCTCGCCACGTACCTCGTAAAGTGGTTCTCCTACGACGGAGACCACAACGGCCTCCCTGTCTGGAACTCCGCCGACGCCGCCGGCACGGACAACCAGTGGTCGCGTGCCGGCGCCCTCAGCTCCTTCGAGATAGAAGGCGTCGATCTCGCCAGCTATCTTGTGCGCGAACTGCGCGCCATGGCCGTCATCGCCACTGAACTTAGCCTCAAGGACGACGCCCGCACTTACGCTCAGCACGCCGATCAACTTGCCCAGCTCATCAACGCCACCTTCTGGGACGAGCAGCAGGGCATGTACTTTGACCGCAATGAGAAGACCGGCAAGCTGGTCAACGTAAAATCCGCCACCAACTTCATGCCGCTCTTCGCCGGCGCGGCCACGCCCGCACGCGCCAAACGCATGATTCACGAGCACCTGCTCAACCCGGCCGAGTTCTGGCTCCCCTATCCCGTCGCCGGCTACGCCAAAACCGAGCCCGACTACTACCAGGGTGCACACTTTGACCACGGCACCCACAAGGAGTGCAACTGGCGCGGCCCCACGTGGGTCCCCACGAATTACATGATCTTCCAGGGCCTGCGCCGCTACGGCTACCACGACGTCGCACGCGACCTCGCGACCCGCCTGCTCGACATGGCCGTGATGAAGAACTCGGTGCTGCGCGAGTACTACAATGCTGAGACCGGCGAAGGCCTTGGCCAGACGCGCTTCTGGGGCTTCACCGCGCTCTACTACGGCATGTTGCTGGAGCTCGACGCGAACTACGACGCTTCCAGCCTCGACAAGCCCATCCTCCCCATCATCACGCGTGAACTGGGTGTAAATTTTCCGGACGTCTCCCGAGCCTGACGGCGCACCCGCTATCATCTTCAGACAGAGGACACTCTCCCGTGATTCAGATAAGTTTGCGCTCGTCCGCAATCCTGGCAGCAATTGCTCTTCCCACGCTCGCTTACGCACAGCAACCCCCACAGCCCTGGCACTTTGCCGTCTCCGGCGACTCCCGCAACTGCGGCGACATCATCATGCCCGCTATCGCCAGGAAGGTGCAGGCTGGCGACGCCGACTTCTACTGGCACCTCGGCGATTTCCGCCTCGGCTCCGACATCGATCAGGACATGCTCGCCGCGCACGGCGGCAAAGTCAGCGTCGCGGACTACCAGTCCCATGCTCTGCTGGACTTCGCCAATCAGCAGCTCGTACCCTTCGGCAGCACGCCGGTCTTCCTTGGCCTCGGCAACCACGAGATGATCGCCCACACCCGCGCCGAGGTCCTCCTCCAGCTCGCCGACTGGTTTGATACTCCGGTCATCCGCGCGCAGCGCCTCTCCGACGACCCCACGGATCATACCGTCCACAGTTACTACCACTGGCGTGAGCAGAACGTGGACTTCATTACCCTCGACAACGCCTCCGCCGAGATGTTCGACCCCGCACAGATGAAGTGGATCCAGGACCTGATCAAGCACGATGCCGCCGACCCCGCCATTCGCACCATTGTCGTCGGCATGCATGAGGCCTTTCCAGACAGCATCACCGCCGGCCACAGCATGAATGAGAATCCCATCGAGACCATCACCGGACGCCAGGTCTATGCCGAACTGCTGGACTTCCACAAGACCACCGGCAAAGAGGTCCAGGTCATCGCCAGCCACTCGCACTTCGTCCTCGCCGACCCCTACAACACCAGTTGCCGTAAACCGGAGGACGTTCTGCCCGGCTGGATCGTCGGCAGCGCCGGCGCCATGCGCTATGCGCTTCCCAAATCAACTGCCGGCTCCTCCTTCGCGCAGACGGACGTCTACGGCTTCCTGATCGGCGCTGTCGATCCCGACGGCCACATCACCTTCACCTTTCATGACGTCCAGCTATCCGACGTCCCCGCCGCCACCCGCAAGCTCTACGGCGACGATGCCGTGACCCAGTGCTTCATCGCCAACCGCAACTCCTACCAGCCGGATGGCCCCTCCTGCCCGATACCCGAGCCGAAGTAGCGGCATGAGTTTGCTTCTCTTCACTAGCCTCGTCTTCCTCACCTCCGTCCTCGCCGGCCTGCTCGGCGCGCTCACCGGGCTCGGCGGCGGTGTCGTGATCGTGCCCGTCCTCGCGCTGCTATTCAAGGTTGACCTGCGCTACGCCATCGGTGCATCGCTGGTCTCCGTCATCGCCACGTCGTCGGGCGCGGCCGTGGCCTACGTCCGCGAAGGCCTCTCCAATATCCGCATCGGCATGTTCCTGGAGATCGCCACCACTCTCGGCGCGCTGCTCGGCGCCTATCTCACTGCCAGGGTCTCCAACCACTGGATCGCCATCGTCTTCGGCGCAGTGCTGCTCTTCTCCGCGTTCGCTTCCTTCCGCAAAAAGCCACATCCATCGCAACAAACGTCCAACGGCCCCCTTGCCGCACGGCTCGAACTCAGCGGCACTTATCCCAGCCTCGACGGAGAGAAGTCCTATAGCGCGCAGCACATTCCCCTGGGCTTCGGCATCATGTTCGGCGCGGGAACGCTCTCCGGCCTGCTCGGCATCGGCTCCGGCGCAGTCAAAGTCCTCGCGATGGATCAGGCGATGAAGCTGCCCTTCAAGGTCTCCACCACCACCAGCAACTTCATGATCGGCGTCACCGCTGCTGCCAGCGCGGGCATCTATCTCGCGCGCGGCTACATCGACCCCGGGATCGCGATGCCGGTCATGCTCGGGGTGCTGGCCGGCTCGCTTCTTGGAACCCGCATACTGGTCCGCTCGCGCGCCCACACACTGAAGCTGGTCTTTGCGCTGGTGATCGTTGTCCTTGGCTGCGAGATGATCTACAGCGGCTGGACGGGAAAGATATAGATGCCACCACCAACCCATCCCGGCCCCCCTCGCTCAGGACCTTCAGACAAGGAGATCGATCTCTCCGTCGCCGCCATGCTGCGCTTCGGCGTCACGCTTGCGGCCGTGATTGTCGCCATCGGCGGACTGATCTCCCTGCGCCATCCCCGCCAAGCTGCTCCGAACTACCTGCACTTCCACGCGAACGCCGCTCTGAGCACTGTCGCCTCCATCTTCCGCGGAGCGCTCCATCTGGATTCCCCCAGCATCATCCAGCTCGGACTGCTCCTGCTCATCGCGACCCCGGTGGCGCGTGTGGTCTTCTGCGTCGTGGGGTTCGGCCGCCAGCGCGACCGCCTCTACGTCGCTATTAGTGCGACGGTGCTGGCGATTCTCCTCTATAGCCTCATCAAAGCTGGCCGCTAACCGCTCACACTTTTCCGCGCAACCTGCGATAGCATGTCCGGGGATGCCCCCAGGTCACTTCCTGCGGCCTGAAGCGCATCCAACGCGTCTAGAGAAATACAGGCCCGAAGAACCGTCACTTCCGCACCATCCTCGCAGAGGGTCCCTCCATGGCAAAGACACCACCCGATTCCGAACCGAAGCCGGACCCCGAGTCCACCCAGCCTTCGTTGGGCCGCTTCAGCCGGCG
>Ga0302154_10000803_pt1 | contig 27991 bp, 22 predicted proteins | sample I_Bog_N2_3_FD_193507 | JGI IMG/M metagenome (GOLD analysis project Ga0302154, IMG submission 193507) | Peat permafrost microbial communities from Stordalen Mire near Abisko, Sweden - I_Bog_N2_3 | ecosystem: Environmental > Terrestrial > Soil > Wetlands > Peat | place: Sweden: Abisko, Stordalen... | reverse complement strand
AGCACCGTCAGCCCGTCCACCACCACTTTCAAATCCCCGGGGTTGCGCCCTGCCTCGGCGGCGAGGCGGCGCAGATCTTCAGTGATCGCCCGCGCGCCGGATTTGCTTTGGCCGGAGACGAAGATGCATTCGCAGTGCCGCGCCGCGAAGGCGCGGCCCTCGCCGGAGGACCCGGCCTGATAGAGCACGGGCGTGCGCTGGATCGAGGGTTCGCTGCGGTGTATCGCTTCCAGCTTGTAGTAACGGCCTGCGTGCGAAATTTTATGCACCTTTTCCGGAAGCGCGTAGATTTTGCGTTCCCGGTCGCGGATTACCGCGCCATCCTCCCAGCTGGCTTCCCATAGCTGGTACATGATTGACATGTATTCTTCCGCCGCCTCGTAACGCTCCGCATGCGGCAGTTGCGCCGGCAAGCCGCAGGCTTTTGCGGCGCTGTCCAGATAGCCGGTGACGATGTTCCAGCCCAGCCTTCCCTTGGTCAGATGGTCCAGCGTGGAGATGCGCCTGGCGAACATATAGGGCTGTTCGTAGGAGAGATTGCCGGTGATACCGAAGCCAAGATGTTTGGTTACCGCCGCCATCACCGGCACCAGCATCATCGGATCATTGCATGGCGTCCAGCCGCCGGAGCGGATGGCCGCGTCCGCATTACCGCCGTAGATATCAAGATTGCCGAGGACATCGGCGATGAACACGCCATCGAACTTGCCGCGTTCCAGCAGCCGCGCCAGATCGGCCCAATGTTCGATATCGAGATAATTTACCGCGCGGTCGCGAGGGTTAGTCCATTGTCCGGGGGGCGTGAAGCCAGGCGCATTTGTTTCGAATGCATTCAGTATGATTTGTTTCGGCAAATCGCGTCTCCCCAGCCGGCCGGCTTTGCAAAGCGCGTTTGCCTGTCTCTGCGGACACGTTTGGGGAGCCTGTCAAACATCTGGCAAACGGCGTTGCGAATTTTTGATACCGGTGGAAGAGCTGCCGGACCAGCCATTTTTGGTCATGCCGCGATGACGCTTATTCGCGTGACGCCACCAGGGAAAAGGTTAACCTGCGCAAAACGAGCGTTCTGCCCGCGGGTCGCGCCCGCCAAGGAACATCCCGGAGGCTGCGTTGGACGATATTCTTCTGGAACAGGATACCCGGCTCGTCTTCGACCGTTCCAAGCTCAAGACCATCGATCTGTGGAGCAGCGCCGTTAAATACGACCCCGGCGCGATCTGGATGGAATGGGCCACAACGCCACCGTTTTTTGTCGAGGTGGGCGGCGCGCCGCAAGCGGTCGTGACGCGCTACGAAGACGCGAAAATCGCCTTTGAGGATCATGAGCGGTTCAGCAATGTGAAGCGCCCTTGGCCGGGAACGGAAAAATACTATTATTGGCAAGGCCTGCCGGTCGTGACGGATAACGACCCGCCGGCGCATACGCGGCTGCGGATGCTGCTGGCGCCGGCATTTTCCCCGCGCCGCCTGGCGGCGGTGGAAGCGGGCATCAAAGCCTATGTGGGAACCCTGCTGGACGAGATTGCCGCGGCCGGCGCTTTTGACGCGGTGGCGGATTTTGGCCGGCGGGTTTCGGCGCATACGCTGCTCGGGCTATTGCTCGGCCTGCCCGAGCAAGATTGGCAGGTCTTCACCGGCATTTCCGATGGCCTTTCGGCCTATGCGCGCCTGCCGCCCGGCTCCCCCGCGCCTGAGGAATTTCTGAAGGTCTGGAACGCGGGCCAGGCCTATTGCGATTCGTTGATTGCGGCGCGGCGCGCCCAGCCGCAGGATGATCTGGTAAGTCACATCATCGGCGCCCATGACGATGCCGGGAAAATCACCACGCCGGAACTCTACGCCACCTTCATAATTCTCTATGCCGGCGGATTCAGCTCCATCGTCACCTACATCGCCTGGACGCTGTGGCGGCTTTGCCGAGACCCGGAGCAGCTGGCGCTGGCGCGAGCAGATGCCGCCGGGCTGAACGGCGCGCTCGCGGAATCCCTGCGCACCGACCCGGTGGGCTGGACGGCGCTGCGCTATGCCACCAAAAATTTCAATTTCGCGGGGCTGGAGCTGAAGGAGGGCATGCCGGTCATCATGGTGGAAGGCGCGTCCAATTATGACCCGCGGGTTTACGAGGACCCTTGCCGTTTCGACCTTCGCCGCACCCAGCCGCGCGAAAATCTGTCCTTCGGCGCCGGCGTGCATCGATGCATTGGGTCCACCCTGGCGAAACTATCGGCGCGCATCGCGGTGGGCGCCGTGATCTCCCGATTCCAGCACCTGCGGCTGAGTGACCCGGATTTCCGGCCCGAAGTCGTTGGCGGCCCGAAAGAGCGCGCCCCGAAAGCGGTCCCCCTGCGTGTCGACTGAAGGGCTGGAGGCTTTCAGCCTGGCCGGCCGCGTCGCCATCGTCACCGGCGGCAATCGCGGCATTGGCTTTGCCATCGCCGAAGCGCTGGGCAAAGCCGGTGCTGCGATCGTCATCGCCGCGCGCGATGCCGATGCCGGGGAGCGGATGGCCGCCAGCCTTGGTCCGCGCGCCGCGTTCATCGCCACCGACGTCACCAGCCCGGAGTCCTGCCAGGCGATGGTCCGCGGCGCGGAGACGCGGTTCGGCAGGCTGGATATTCTCGTCAATAATGCCGGTATCATGCGCGCGAGCCGCGCGGAGGATACGGCGCTGGCCGATTGGCAGGCGGTGCTGGACATCAACCTCACCGGCGCGTTTCTATGCGCCCAGGCCGCCTACCCGGCGATGCGGCGGCAGAATGGCGGGAAGATCATCAATATGGGCTCGCTCGCCGCGCTTTTCGGCACCGCTGCCGGGGCTGCCTATGCGTGCAGCAAGGGCGGCATCCTGCAGCTTACCCGGTCCCTCGCCGTCAGCTGGGGTGCCGACAACATCCAGGTCAACGCCCTCCTGCCGGGCTATATCGAATCGGATATGACCCGGGGCGCCGAGGCGGAACGGCCGGGCGCTTTTGATGCAAAACGGGCGCGGACGCCGGCCGGCCGCATTGGCCAGCCAGAGGATGTGGCCGGCGCCGCCGTATTTCTCGCCAGCCGCGCCGCCAACTTCATCACCGGCGCGTCGATCACGGTTGATGGCGGCTATGCCATCCATATTTGAAGCCTGATGGCGTTTTTCGCCGGCAAGGTCGCGCTGGTGACCGGGGCGGGCAGCGGGATCGGCCGCGCGACCGCCTGCGCCTTCGCGGCGGCGGGCGCGCTCGTCACGCTGGCGGATATTGCGCGGGAGGCCGCCGAGGAAACCGCCGCGATCATTACGCAATCGGGCGGCACCAGCCTGGCGATTCGCGCCGATACCAGCCTTGCCGAGGACGCCGCCGCGGCGGTGGCGCGCACGGTTGGCGCCTATGGCCGGCTCGACATTGCCTTCAACAATGCCGGCATCAGCGGCGGCCGGCCCGGCCAGGATGATTTCGACGAGGCGCGGTACGACCGCGTGATGGCGGTCAATGCCAAAGGCGTGTGGCTCGGCATGAAATACCAGATCCCGGAAATGCGGCGCCGCGGCGGCGCGATCGTCAACATGGGCTCCATCGCCGGCCTTACCGGCGTTGGCGCGTTCGCCTACACCGCCAGCAAGCACGCCGTCATCGGCATGACCAAGGCCGCCGCGACGCGCTATGCCGGAGAAAATATCCGGATCAACGCGATCTGTCCCGGCGCGGTGGATACGCCCATGCTGGCCCGCGCCACCGCCGGCGTTGTGGCGCCGCCGCCGGGTACGACCGGCCCGGTTGCCGCCGCCGAAGACATCGCCGCCGCCGTGCTGTGGCTGTGCTCCGATCAGGCCAGGTTCATCACCGGCCACCCGCTCGTCGTCGACGGTGGGATCCTGGCCAGTTGACCGCCGGAATGACGGCAGCCCCGGCTTTGGCCCCGCCGGACAGCTTCACCGACGGTCTCGCCGCGCCACGCCGTTACTGGGCGCATCTGGCGATCGGGCTTGCCATCGTGATGAGCGTGATGGACGGCACGATCGCCAATGTCGCGCTGCCGACCTTCGTGACGGTGCTCCACATCTCCCCTGCCGGCTCGATCTGGATCGTCAACGCCTATCAGCTCTCGGTCTGCATGTCGCTTCTGGTGCTCGGCGCGCTGGGGGACATCCATGGTCATGATCGGGTTTTTCGGGTTTGCCTGATCATTTTTACCGCCGCCTCGCTGGCCTGCGCGCTGTCGCACAGCCTTGCCATGCTCGCCCTTGCGCGCTTCGCGCAGGGCATTGGGGGCGCCGGCATTCTCGGGGTCACCAACGCCATGCTGCGGGGTATTTACCCAAGCCGGGACCTGACAACGGGCATTGGCCGCAATACGCTGGTGGTGGCCATTGCGCTTGCCGCCGGGCCCACCGTCGCTTCCGGCATTCTCTCGGTCGCCAGCTGGCCCTGGCTGTTCGCGGTGAATGTGCCGATCGGCGGGTTTACCCTCATCATTGCCAGCCGTGTTCTGCCGGCGTTTCCGCGGAGCAAGAATCCGTTCGATGGTGCAAGCGCCGCCCTCAGCGCCGCCGTTTTCGGCCTGCTGGCTCTGGGGATTGACGCCGCCGGCCACGGCCAGGGTACCGCCATCGCGGCCGGCGAAGTTGCGCTCAGCTTCTGCCTTGGCGTCCTTCTGGTCCGTCGGCAGGGCAAACGTGCCGCGCCGTTATTGCCGGTCGATCTGTTCAGGATCCGGCTGTTCACCCTCTCGGTCAGCACCACCTTTCTGTCCTCTATGGCGCAGCTGATGGCCTATGTGGCGATCCCGTTTCTGTTCCATGAGATCGGCCGTAACCAGACCGCCATCGGGCTGCTGATCACGCCATGGCCCGTCATGGTTGGCATCATGGGGCCGTTTGCCGGCCGGCTGGCGCGGCGCGCGGCGCCCGAAAAACTTGCCAGCGCCGGTCTGTTGCTCCTGGCCGCGGGGCTTGTGGCGCTGGCGGCGTTGCCGGCGGGCGCCGCGGTGTGGAACATCATCTGGCGGATGCTGCTTTGCGGGTTCGGCTACGGCCTGTTTCTACCGCCGAATTCGGCCACCCAGATCGGATCAGTGCCAAAACCACGCAGCGGCGGCGCCAGCACGGTGGGGGCGACGGCCCGGGTGCTCGGCCAGGCCATCGGCGCCGCATTTGTCGCCTTTTTGCTTGGCTTCGCGCCAAGCGGCGGCGCCAGCCTGTCCCTGGACGCCGCCGCCGCCATCGCCGTCATCGGCGCCGCGGTCAGTGCAACCCGCGGCGGCACGAAAGCGACTTAACCAAATAGCGGCGTCAGCCGGCGCCTGGTTGCTTCCGCCAACTCGTCCAGATCCTCCAGATTCTGGTGCCCGGTGACAAAATCATTCACCGGGTTTTTGTTCTCGCCCAGGACCAGCCAGATCGGCCGGTCCGCCAGCGGCGCCGGCTTGCGGTCGCCGGAGGAACCCTTCGCCGCGCCAAAACTGCGGTCATACGCATCCTCGGCGGCCATGTAATGGAATGTCAGACCGGCGCGGCGGCGGCCCGATGTGTTGGCATTGGCGCCGTGCACGACGAACAAATCATGGCACGAATACTGGCCGGAGGGCAGCACGCCGTTGACCGCGTCCTCCTCGTTGATGGTCAGCCCATCAACCTCGAAATTCAGCAGATCGCTGCTCTTCTCGCGCTGGATATAGTTCAGCTTGCCGTTCTTGCCGCTGCCGGGGATGAAGCGCAGGCAGCCATTATCCAGGCCGACATCATCCACCGCGATCCAGAGCATGACGCTGCGGGGGAATGGCCGGCCCGGACCGGCCTTGATCGCCGGGTTGTAGCAATCCTGGTGCCAGGGCGTGCGCATGCCGATGCCGCCGGGCTTGGCAAAAATCTCGCCGCCCCAAAGGATCAGGTTTTCACCGATCAGCCGGCGCGCGGCGGCGATGATCACCGGGTGCACGGCAATTTTGAAAATATCCTCGCCGCCCACAACGCCTTCAAGCTGGCCGGGGCGGATCGGCACATGGGGCTGGCGCATGATACCGGCCCAGCCGGGATTATCGGCAAAGACGCGCTCCACGGTCGCGCGCATATAGGCCGCGTCCTGCGCCGGCAGACCGACTTTCGGCACGACAAAGCCGGCTTCATTGAAATGCGCGACTTCCGCCTCGCTCATCACGTCGCGTGGTTGGGGCGACAGCATCCTGGTATCTTCCAACAGCATTTTTTCCTCCTGAGTTATTGTCATCCCTGTATCCGATGGACTTTTGACCGTCCAATATATATTCTACCGATATTCATATCATCAAAGATATATATGGACCGGCCGCAACTTGAACTCCGCCAGCTTTACGCCTTCGCCGTGGTGGCCGAGGAACTGCATTTCGGCCGGGCCGCCTTGCGCCTGGGCACGTCTCAGCCGCCGCTCAGCCAGCAGATCAAGCGACTGGAAACCTTTATCGGCCACACATTGCTTGATCGCGACACGCGGGCCGTGCGGCTGACCGATTCCGGTGCTACCCTGCTGGCGCTGGCGCGCAGGCTGCTCGATGACGCGGCGCTGGGCCTGGCCAAAACGCGGCAGGCCGGTAAGGGAGAGGCCGGCGTGCTGAACCTCGGCTTTACCGCCACCACCGCCATTCAGATCCTGCCGGTGATTCTGGGCCGGCTGCGCGCGCGGCTGCCGGGCATTCATGTCAATTTGTTTGAGCTTTTGCCCGACGCGCTGTCCGAGGCGCTGGAATCGGAGCGGATCGACGCCGCCATCGCGCGCGAATTGATTGCGGACCCAAAATTCGCATTCCTGCCGCTCGCCAAGGAACCCTATGTCGCGGTGCTGCCTTCCGGCCACCGCTATGCCAAGGGTAAAGGCCGGCTGAAACTGCGAGACCTGGCCGCGGAAAATTTCGTCCTGTTCCCGCGCGACCGCACCTCGCGCAATAGCGACCAGATTATCGCCATGTGCCGCGCTGCCGGCTTCTCGCCGCGGATCCAGCAGGAAGTCCCCGGCTGGCAGACCGCCGTCAGCTTCGTCGGTTCGGGTCTCGGCGTGTCCGTGCTGCCGGCCTGCGTTAGCAGCTTTATGCTGCCGCAGGTCGTATACAGGGATATCGACACCGCCATCACCTCGACGATTTCCCTGATGCGGCGCGCCGGCGAGCCCAGCCGGCTGGTCCAAAATGTCCTCAAACTCGCGCAAGATTCCGCACCGCCAGAGGCGGCATGAAGTCAATTCATGTAACGCCCGGAAAACTCACTTGCGCGCGCCTGGCCACGCTGCTTGCCTGATCTCATGAAAAGACTTGAGGGCAGGATCGCCGTGGTCACCGGGGGCGCGAACGGCATCGGCAAAGGCTGCGCGCTGCGCTTCGCCGCGGAAGGGGCCAGCATCGCGCTGATCGACCGCGAGGTAGTCGCCCTGGCGGAAACCCGCGCCGAACTGGAAATGCTCGGCGCCCGCGTCCTGACGGTCGAAGCCGATTGCACCGATCTCGCCCAGATCACCGCATCCGTGGAACGGACGGAAGCCGAGCTCGGCCCGATCGATATCTTGTTGAACAATGTCGGCCAAGGGGCGCGGGAACGCAAAGCCACGTTCCTGGAATCGAGCGAGGATGTCTGGCGTTTTGTTATCGAAATTAATCTGTTCACGACCATGCGCTTCACCAGGCTCATCGCGCCCGGCATGGTGGCGCGCGGGCATGGCCGCATCATCAACATGGCCTCGGAATCGGCGCTGATCGGCCCGGTCGGCAGCCATGACTATGCTGCGGCGAAGGCCGGCATTATCGGTTTCAGCCGCTCGATCTCTCGCGAATTCGCGCCGCACGGTGTCACCGTCAACGCCGTCTGCCCCGGTCCAATCATGACCAGGGCGCTCGCCCAGAGTGCGGGCGAAGAGGCCAAAAAAGCCATGGCCGCCATCCCCGTGGGTTTTGTTGGCGAGGCCGAGGATGTCGGCGCGATGGTCGCATTGCTCGCCAGCGCGGAAGGCCGATTCATCACCGGGCAGACAATATTGGTTAATGGCGGGCGCTGGTTCGTATAGCTCCTAAGACCGCCATTGCTGCGTAACGCTGCGCGAAAACGTATACTCATTCAGCCCCTCCGTGCCGCCTTCTCGCCCATAGCCGCTATCCTTGATCCCGCCGAACGGGACATCGGGAAATGATGAGGTGTAATGGTTGATTGACAGGCTGCCGCATTCGAGTTCGTCGGAGATTTGTGCCGCAACGCTTGCGGAATCGGTGAACGCGTAAGCGGCAAGGCCGAATTCGACCTGATTGGCGCGCGCGATTGCCTCGTCCAGGCTATTGATCCGCGAGATCAGCGCCAGCGGGCCAAATGGCTCTTCCAGCATGGCGCGCGCATTCGGCGGCACCTCGGCCAGCACCGTCATCGGGTAAAGGAAACCGTCATTGGCGGCGCGCTGGCCGCCGGCGGCCAGCCTCGCCCCGCGCGCCGTCGCATCCGCCACATAGCCTTCAATCGCATCCAGCCGCCTTTTGTTTGCCAACGGTCCCATCTGTATCGACGCGTCCAAACCACTGCCAATTTTCAAGCCCGCGGCGCCCGCGGCAAACTCATCGACGAAGCCGTCATAGACCTGGTCATGCACAAAAAACCGGGTCGGTGAGACGCAGACCTGGCCGGCATTGCGGGACTTGCCGGTGACGGCGAGTTGCCCCGCCGCGCGTGGATCGGCGTCGCGCCAGATTATTACCGGCGAGTTGCCGCCGAGCTCCATGATCGCGGGCTTCATATGCTGGCCGCACAAGGCCGCGAGATGTTTGCCAACCGGGACCGAGCCGGTGAAGGTTACAAGCCGCACAATTGGGTTGGGGATGAGATAGGCCGAGATTTCGGCGGGTTTCCCAAACACCAGATTAACCACCCCGTCCGGCACGCCGGCCTCGGCGAAGGCGCGCACCAGCGACACCGGGCCGGAGGGCGTTTCCTCGGCCCCCTTCAGGATGATGGAGCAGCCGGCGGCCAGCGCGCCGGCGACCTTGCGGGTGGGCGAGGCCAGCGGGTAGTTCCAGGGCGTAAACGCGGCAACCACGCCCAGCGGATGGCGTGTCACCGTCTTGCGCAGCGCTGGCCCCGCGGGAATGATGCGGCCATAAATTCGGCGGCCTTCCGTTGCGTCCCAGGCGATGCGATCCTGGGCGATCTGCACCTCGGTACGGGCTTCCTGGATGGTCTTGCCCTGGTCCAGCACCAGCCCGATGGCGATTTCCTCAGCGCGCGCCTTCAAATTCTCCGCGGCATTCAGCAGGATACGCTCGCGCGCGGCCGGCGTGAAGCGCCGCCATGCCGCAAAGCCGGCGGCAGCGGCGGCGAGCGCCGCGTCGAGATCGGCGCGGTTCGCATGCGGCAGATGGCCGAGCACCGAGCCATCGGCGGGATTGATCACCGGCTCGCCGGCATCGGATGTGATCCATTTCCCGCCGATGAACATTTTAAGCTCTGGATAATTTGGTGCTTTTTCCATGGTTTTGCGCTGTCGAGGTCCCGGATTTGTTCTGGCATAGGCGCGCGTCGCCCCCGCGCGCAAGGCCAGCCGAGCCGGCATTTTTTTGCGCCCGCATCTGCAACCGCGCGCGAGCGCGTGTGCAATAACCTTTTTATATCAATGGTTTTTGCAAACTCGGCCGCATCGGCGGCGCCGCTGCCTCGGCCGTCATGAGCGTTTGCCATCCCGCAATCAAATAAAATCGCGCCGTTTTGGATTGTCTGCGCGCCGCAAAAACATCTACGAGCGGTTGTGATATTTTTTCTCAAAAGGATGCGGGCGAGCGGTTTGGGTAGAGGCATATGAATTTCGAGTTTTCCGAAGACGTGACGGCGATGCGCGAGGAGGTCAAACGCTTCCTGACCAAGCGCTTGCCCACGGGGGCTGTGCGCCACCAGATTGAAACCGGGGATGCGTTCGACCGTGAGCTATGGCCGGAGCTGGCGGGCATGGGCTGGCTGGGCGTGGCGATCCCCGAAGCCTATGGCGGCGCCGGACTGGGCCATGAGGCGCTGTGCATGATCGCCGAAGAGATTGGCCGCGCCCTGCCCTTCGTGCCATTCTCGTCATCAATTTTTCTGGCCGCGCAGGCAATCCTGGAGTTCGGGAGCGAGGCGCAGAAGCAGAAATATTTGCCCGGATTGGCCGATGGGTCGCTGATCGGCACGTTTGCGCTGGCCGAGGGTGCGGGCGATCCCTCGCCTGATGCCGTGCGGACCGAATTCGCAAGCGGCCAGTTGACCGGCCGGAAACTGCCGGTGTTCGAGGCCGCCGCCGCGCATTTCGCGGTCGTCGCGGCGCGCTCCGGCAGCGGCGAGATCGGGCTTTTTATCGCGGGTTTCGACGCTGAGGGGATTGCGCGTGAAACCCTCGCGACTCTGGATATCGGCCGGCCGGCGGCAACGGTCACATTCACTTGCGTCGCCGCGGAGGCCTTGCCGCAGGCCGGCAATTGGAGTGCGGTCACACGGCTGTTGGACCAGGCCGCGATCTTGTTTGCGTTCGAGGCAGTCGGCGGGGCGCAAGCCGCGGCGGCGATGGCGCTGGATTACGCCAAATCCCGCTACGCCTTCGGGCGGCCCATCGCCGCCTTGCAGGCGCTCAAGCACAAGCTCGCGGATATTTACGTGGCGACCGAGCTGGCGCGCTCCAACGCGTATTTCGGCGCCTGGGCGCTGGAGGCGAACGCGCCGGAACTTCCCGCCGCCGCCGCCGCCGCCAGGATTTCCGCCAACGAAGCCTTTTTTGAGGCGGCAAAGGAAAACATTCAGATCCATGGCGGAATGGGCTTCACCTGGGAGTCGGATTGTCACCTTTATTATCGGCGCGCAAAGCAACTCTCCGGCAATCTCGGCAGCGCCCGCTATTGGCGCAACCGCTTGATCGATCGTCTCATGACCCAAAACCAAACCGCGGCGGCTTAACAATATGGATTTCAACGACACGCCCGAAGAAGCCGCTTTCCGCGCCGAGGCCCGCGCGTTTCTCAATGCCAATGCCGTCCTGAAATCCGAACATAGCCGGACCAGCGGGAGCCGCGCCTTCAATGCTGAAGATGTCGCGCTTTCAAAAGCCTGGCAGGGCAAAAAGGCCGAAGCCGGCTTCGCCGGATTCCACTGGCCGAAAAAATATGGCGGCCGTGAAGGCACGCAGATGCAGGCGATCATCTTCGCCCAGGAAGAAGAAAAATACCTCGTGCCGCCCGGCATTTTCAACCAGGGCGTCGGCATGGCGCTGCCCACGATCATGAGCTGCGGCACCCAGGCGCAGATTGACCGCTATGCGCGCCCGGCGCTGTTTGGCGAGGAGGTCTGGTGCCAGCTTTTCTCCGAACCGGCGGCGGGATCGGACCTCGCCGGCCTGCGGACGCGGGGTGCGCGGGATGGCGATGACTGGGTGGTGAATGGCCAGAAAGTCTGGACCTCCAACGCGCATTTTTCGCAATTCGCGATGCTGGTCGCGCGCAGCAACCCGGATGTGCCGAAGCACCAGGGGCTGACATTTTTCATTCTCGACATGGCGACACCGGGCGTGGACGTGCGGCGGATCAAGCAAATTTCCGGCACCTCGAATTTCTGCGAGGTGTTTCTGACAGATGTGCGCATTCCTGATTCGCAGCGCCTTGGCGCGGTGGGCGATGGGTGGAAAGTGGCGATGACGATGCTGGCCAATGAACGCTTTACCGTCGGCCAAGCGGAAGGGCCGGATTTCGACGATATTTTCCGGCTGGCGAAGCTGGTCATGCTGGATGACGCGCCCGCGGTGAACGATGCCGCGGTGCGCGAAAAACTCGTCAACTGGTTCTGTCAGGCGCAAGGGCTGAAATACACGCGGCTTCGCATGCAGACCGCCTTGTCGCGCGGCAAAACGCCGGGGCCGGAAGCTTCCATCGCCAAGCTGGTCAGCGCGACCAAGTTGCAGGAAATCGCCGCGTTCGGCGTCGACCTGCTCGGCCAGGCCGGCGCCGTGATGGACAGCGAAACCGCGCCCTTCGACGCCTGGTTCCAGAACGCCCTGCTCTACGCCCCAGGAAAACGCATCGCCGGCGGCACGGATGAAATTCTGCGCAACATCATCGCCGAACGCGTGCTGAAAATGCCGGCCGATATGCGGGTGGATAAGGACATGCCGTTCAACAAAATTCCGGCCGGCCCGCGTTAGATGGTGCAACAACGCCTTGTCATCGCGAGCCTGCTAGTAAGGCGTGGCCGTGCCCGCGCCTGACCGTCATCGTCCTGCCTACACCTATGACGACCTGAAGCGGCTGATTGACCCGCGATCCGTCGCCGTGGTGGGCTTGTCGCGCAATGAACAGTCCTTTGGCGCGCGCACCGCGAGGAACCTCGAATTCTTCAAAGGCAAGGTTTTCGGCGTCAACCCGAAATCGGATTCGCTTTACGGCATTCCTTGCTTCGGCGCGATCAGCGCGTTGCCGGAAACGGTCGATTGCGCCGTGCTGGCGGTACCAGTGGAAGCGGTGGAGGCGCTGGTCGAGGAATGCGCCGCCGCGGGCATTGGCGGCTGCATCATCTATGCCTCCGGCTTCGCCGAAACCGGGCGGCCGGAACGGCAGGCGCTGCAGGCGCGGCTCACGGCAATCGCGCGCAGCTGCGGATTGCGTATCGTCGGGCCGAACTGCATCGGGCTGATCAACAATGTTTCGAAAGCGGGCCTGAGCTTCTCGTCCAGCTACGCCGTTCGCCTGCCGCGCACCGGCAATATCGGCATCGCCTCGCAATCCGGCGGTCTCGGCCAGGCCATCGCCCAGGCCGCCGAGCGCGGCGGCGCCTACAGCCATTACATGGCCGCCGGCAATAGCTGCGATGTCGATGTGTGCGACTATGTCAGCTACCTCGCGGGGGATCCATCATGCCAGGTCATCACCTGCATCGCGGAGGGCCTTGCCGACGGCGAACGCCTGCTGGAAGCCGGTGAACGGGCGCTTGCCGCGGGCAAGCCGATCGTGATGTATAAAATCGCGACCGGTGCCGCCGCCGCGCGGGCGGCGATGTCGCATACCGGCACCCTGGCCGGTGCCAACGCGGCGTTTGACGCGGCGTATCGCCGGCTCGGCATCGTCAAGGTCAACAATATCGAGGATATCTACGAAACCGCGAGTTTTCTCGCCAAGGCCGGCCGGCCGAAGGCCGAAGGTGTCGCGGTGGTCGCGGCCTCCGGCGGCGCCTGCATCATCACGCTGGACAAGGCGGAGGCTTTTCGCGTCAGCCTGCCGCCGCCCTCGCCGCCAACGCAAGCGGTGCTGGACGCCAATGTGCCGGATTTCGGCGCGCCCAATAACCCGTGCGACGTCACCGCCCAGGTCGCCACCAACCCGGCCACCTATGCCGCCTGTGCCGAAGCGCTGCTGGCGGACCCGGGCTACGGCGCGCTGGTCGTCATGGCGCCGAGCATCAACCCGGCGGTCACGCCGCGCAATGTCGAAATGTTCTCTGGCCTCGCCGCGCGCGCCGGCAAGCCGGTCTGCATTTCCTGGATTTCCGAATGGAAGGACGGGCCGGGTGCGGCGCAATGCGAGGCGGACCCGCATGTCGCGCGATTCCGCTCCACCGAAGCCGCCTTCCGCGTCCTTGCCGCCTGGCACGCCTATGCGCGCACCGCCGGCCAGCCAAAGCCGCGCTTGCGGACCGGGCCGGCCAACCAAGCCGCTTGCACCGCGCGAAAATTTTTGGTGGCTTCCGGCCCGCAGCTGACGGAACGCGAAGCCAAGCAAATCCTCGCCGCCTATGCCGTGCCGGTGGTGAGCGATACGGTCGTGCAGACATCCCTACAGGCGGTGGAAGCCGCCGAGTCCTGCGGTTACCCGGTCGTGCTGAAAATCGAATCGCCCGATATTCTGCACAAGACCGAAGCCGGTGTCGTGCGCCTCGGCCTCGGTGATGCGCAGGCGGTTCGCATCGCTTTTGCCGAAATCATGGCGGCGGCGGACCGCGTCGCGGCAAAACCCCGTATCGCCGGCGTGCTGGTCCAGCCGATGATTTCCGCCGGCACGGAGCTCGTGATCGGCAGCCAGCTAGACCCCACATTCGGCCCGATGGTGGTGGTCGGCATGGGCGGCGTGATGGTCGAATTGCTGCAGGATTCGGCGGCGGAACTCGCCCCGGTCGATTTGCGGCAGGCCCGCGCCATGCTCGCCCGGCTGCGCGGTTATGCGCTCCTCACCGGCTTTCGCGGCGCGCCGCCGGTGCAGATCGAAACACTGGCCGGGATCATCGTGGCGATATCCGAACTGGCATCCGATCTCGCCGATGACATCGCCGAGATCGACGTCAACCCGATCATCTGCACCCCCGGCCGCACCATCGCGGTCGATGGCCTGATCATCAGACGCAACCAACCAACGGAGACGTGACATGGGCAAATGGCTGAAAACGCAGGATTTCATTACCTTCGAAATCCGGGACCAAATCGCCTACGTCACCCTGAACCGGCCGGAGAAGCGCAACGCGCTTTCGCCCGAGCTGATCAAGGAAATTCACGACGCGATGCTGGAAGCCGATGACCTCACCGAAGTGCACGCCATCGTGCTGACCGGAGCCGGAGATGATTTTTGCGCGGGCTATGACCTTGGCTACGGCTACAACCCGGCCAACCAGCAGGACGATTCCGGCAAATACCGCACCCGTATGGGCAGCATGGATGACGATATCTGGACCATGACGCGCAAGATGCACCAGATGCTGATCATTCCGGACATCCACAAGCCGGTGATCGGCAAGGTACGGGGCCGCGCTTTGGCCGGCGGCGCAGAAATGGTGCTGGCCTGCGATATGATCATCATGGCGGATGACGCGCAGATTGGCCATCCCGGCGTGCGCGGCCTGGGCACGCCGCCGATCAATTTCTGGTTCTACCATGTCGGCCCGCAATGGGCGAAGCGCTTGCTCCTCACCGGCGACCGCCTCACCGGCAAGGACGCCGCGCGGCTTGGCTTGGTGATGGATAGCGTGCCGGCGGCGGAGCTGGACGAGGCAGTCCACAAGCTCGCCATGCGCATCGCGATCATCGATCCGGAAATCGCCGCCACCCAAAAACGCATCGTCAACATGGCGATGGAGCTGGCCGGCGCGCGCACCCTGCAGAAACTTGCAACCGACATGGATGCCCGCGCGCATCTCTCGAAAGGCCCCGGCCGCCGCGCCTGGCGCGAAAACGTCGCCGCCCATGGCGTGCGAAAAGCGATCCGAATGCGCGACGCCGCGTATGAAGGCGATGTTGTCAGAATCAGGGCTTTTGAGGACTGATCCGGTTTAGGCGGTCCACCCCGCCAGACGGCGGGCGATCTGCGTAACGATCTCCCGCGCGGCCCGCACGTCGCGCGTCATCTGGAGCACGCCATGCGTCAAACCCGGCCAGACGTCGAGCGTTACGTCCAAGCCGGCCTCGCGCATGCGTTCGGCGAGCAAGCGGCTGTCATCGGCCAGCACGTCGCAGGCGCCGGTGCCGATGTAACAGGGCGGCAGGCCACGAAAATCGGCATGGAGCGGGGCGGCCAGAACTGGCGGCGCCGCGGCATGGGTCCCCAGGTAGTTGGCCCAGTACCAGTCCATTCTGGGTCCAGTTAGCCCGTAGGCGCCGCTGCCATAGCGTTCCCGGCTGGCGGTGCGCAGATTCGGCGCGAAGCAGCCATAGAGCAGCGCCGCCGCCGCCGGCAGCTTTTGCCCCGCATCGCGTTGCGTGAGCATGACGGCCAGCGCCAGATTTGCCCCGGCGCTATCCCCCGCCACAGCGATGTTTTCACCAACGCCCCGCCCCCGCAGCCATCGCCAGCCGGCCAGGCAATCTTCAAGTGCGGCGGGAAACTCATGTTCGGGCGAAAGCCGGTAATCGATCGCGAAAACGGCAAGCCCGCTTTCCACCGCCAGCACGCGCAGCAGCCGGTCATGCGTATCCACATCGCAGGCGAACCAGCCGCCGCCGTGCACGTAATAAATCACGCCCTGCCCGGCTTCCGCCGCCGGCTGATAGAGCCGCGCCCGCAGTTTACCGGCGGGACCTTCGATGAAAAATGTCTCCACCTTCGGCAGTTCCGGCTGCCCGTCATTCAGCGAAGCGACCATCTGGTTGAGCAGCAGCCGCGCCGCCGCCGGTTCGAGCGCCGTCACATCCAGGCCAGGCGTCACCGCGGCCTGCAGCGCGCGCACCGCGAGAATTTCGGGATCGATGTCGGCGGGCTGGTTCATATGCTCACCACCATATTCCGAATCCGTTCATAATCAACCTTGCGCGCAACATGGTTTCTCATTGCCGGCCAAGAAAAACACATAAGAGTCACAATCATTTAGCTGTTATAGAGCGTCTCGCAAAACTCTGGCGAGGCAGGCGCGTGGCAATTCTTTCAGGACTCAGAATAACGGAATGCGCGGCGTTCATCGCGGGGCCATTCGCCACCATGTCGCTCGCCGCCCTCGGCGCCGAGGTCATCCGGATCGACCCGCTGGAGGGCGGCCTCGATTACCACCGCTGGCCGGTCACGCAAGCCGGCCGCAGTCTTTATTGGGCCGGGCTGAACAAGGGCAAAAAATCGGTCAGCATCGATTTGCGGTCACCGCAGGGGCGCGAACTGGCGCAGGCGATCATCACGGCACCCGGCGAGGATGCCGGCGTCTTCATCACCAATTTTCCCGCCACCGGCTGGCTCGATTACGAAACTCTGAAGCAGATGCGTGGTGATCTCATCATGGCGAATATTTTGGGCAACCGCGATGGTTCAACCGCGCTGGATTATACCGTGAACTGCGCCGTCGGGTTTCCGCTGGTCACCGGAGCGCCGGGAGATGCGGCGCCGACCAATCACGTGCTCCCGGCCTGGGATTTGCTGTGCGGGATGACCGCGGCGACCGGCCTGCTGGCGGCCGAACGGCATCGCCGCCGGCACGGCGCGGGACAGTTATTGAAAATAGCCCTGTCGGACATCGCCCTCGCGGTGGTGGGCGATCTGGGTTTCATCGCCGAAGTGCAGATCAATGGCGAAGACCGCGCGCGCCACGGCAACCATATTTTTGGCGCCTTCGGCCATGATTTCGAGACCGCGGACGCAAGGCGCGTGATGGTGGCGGCGGTCAGCATCGGCCAGTGGAAAACACTTTGCAAGGCGACGGGTATCGGCGAGGCGGTGACCGCGCTTGAACAGGCGGAAGGGCTGGATATGTCGCGCGAGGGCGACCGGTTTGCCGCGCGCCACGCACTCGCGGCGCTGCTGACGCCGTGGTTCGCGGCCCGCACACTGGCGCAGGCGGCGGCCAGCCTGGACCGGGCAAAAGCCTGCTGGGGCGTATACCAATCGTTTTCGCAACTTGTTCACGAGGATTCGCGCTGCTCGGCGGCAAGCTCACTTTTCGCGGCGGTTCAGCATCCAGGCATCGGCACCACGCTCACCGCGCGCAGCCCGATCGATTTCGCGGCCTGCGAACCGGTGCCGCCGGGGGTGGGGCCGATTCTCGGCCAGCATACCGACGAAGTTCTGCTCGACGTCCTGAAGCTGTCGAGCCGCCAAATTGGCGAATTGCACGATAAAGGAATCGTGGCAGGCATGGCGCGTTGATTTGGCAGCTGGAATGTTCTGCCTCTTCATGCCCTTTCGAAAATCGCCGCCAGCCCCTGGCCGCCGCCGATGCACATCGTCTCCAACCCGTAGCGGACAGCGCGGCGGTCCATCTCCCGCAGCAGCGTCGCCAGAATCCGCCCCCCCGTCGCGCCCACCGGGTGTCCGAGCGAAATGCCGGAACCATGCACATTCAGCCGCGCGAAATCAGCCGGCGCCAATTCCCAGGCGCGGGTGCAGGCCAGAACCTGCGCGGCAAACGCCTCGTTGACTTCCAGCAGGTCCAGCTCCGCCAGCCGCAGCCCAGCGCGCGCCAGGGCTTTCGCGGTCGCCGGCACCGGCCCAAACCCCATCGTCTTCGGCGGCACGCCGGCCACCGCCCACGCCTTCAGCCGCGCCAGGGGCTTCAACCCGTATTCGGCCGCAAGATCGGCCGTGGTCACCAGGCAGGCCGAGCCGCCATCGTTCTGGCCGCTGGCATTACCGGCGGTGACCGTGGCCTGCGGATCTTCCCGCAGCATGATCGGCTGCAGCGCGGCGAGGCTCGCCAGCGTGGTTTCCGGGCGCGGATGCTCATCGCGGTCGATAACAACCTCGCCCTTCTTGCCCGGCACGGCGACGGGCACGATCTCCTGCGCGAAAATACCATCGTTTTGGGCGGCGACGGCGCGGCGATGGGATTCGCAGGCGAATTCATCCTGCTCCTCCCGCGGGATTGAAAAATCGCGGCGCAGGTTTTCCGCGGTCTCCAGCATGCCGCCGGGCACGGGGTAATGCGCCCCGCCCGCCGTCACCCGCCCGCGCGCCAGCGCGTCATGCAGGGTCAGCGCGTTGCCGGTGATGCCCCAGCGCGCGGAGGTCGAATAAAACGGTGCGTTGCTCATGGATTCCGCACCACCCGCAATCACCGCATCCGAAGCACCGGTCGCGACCTGCATGGAGGCGTAGATGATCGCCTGCAGGCCGGAGCCGCAGCGCCGGTCAATCTGCAGCCCCCCGGTTGCCACCGGCAGCCCTGCATCCAGCGCCACCACGCGGCCAAGCGCCGGCGCGTCCATCGTCGGGTAGCATTGCGCGAACAGCACGTCCTCGATCAGCGCCGCCGGAAACCCGGTGCGCGCCAGCAGCGCCTTGACCACCGCCATGCCCAGATGCTGCGCCGAAAGCCCGCGAAACTGCCCGCCAAACCGCCCAACAGCGGTGCGCAAAGGCTCACATATAACGGCATCACGCATGATTTTCTGCTCCCGGGTCCATCGCCTCATCTCATTGCACCGCCTGTCATGGCATAGAAGGCGCCAAACGCCAGGACGGGCCGAAAAATCCTCATGGCAACATTCGATGGTTGCGCTTGACGGCACCTTCCATGTCGTTCTGAACACATTGCGTTGGAATGGGGAAGATTATGCTGGCGTTACAGAAAATCCGCGCGGAAATAGGCGTCGCGTTGGCGCAGGCGAGCGACCCTGGCGCGCCAGCGCCCCACGAACTTCTGATCAAGGTCGCGGCGGCGGGCATCTGCGGCACCGATCTGCATCTGGACCACTGGGCGGAAGGGTTTCGCTTCATCGCGCCGCTACTGCCCGTCACTCTGGGCCATGAATTCACCGGCGAGGTCATCGCCATCGGCGCCGAGGTCTCAGGCTTTGCCCTTGGCGACCGCGTCGTCGTGCAGCCGGCGCTCTCCTGCGGAGTCTGCATCTATTGCGCCGCCGGACGGCACCATGACTGCCTCAACCGCATCGGCCTCGGCATGCAGGTTTCCGGCGGCTTCGCCAGCCATGTGTTCGCACCGGCCAAGCACTGCCTGCATGTGCCCCCGGAAATCGACGCCGAACTCGGCGCGCTGATCGAACCGCTCACCACCTCGGCCCATGCCGTCGCACTGGGCGAAATCGGCCCTGGCGCGCGCGTGGTGGTGTTCGGCCCCGGCCCGATCGGCCAGGGTGCGGCGATTTTCGCGCGCAGGGCCGGCGCCGCGGAGGTGGCCGTGATCGGCCATGGTGACACTGCGCGCTTTGCAACTTTGCGCCGCCTGGGGTTCGATACGCTCATCGACCTTGCCGAGCCCGATGGCGCGGCGCGGCTCACCCGCCTCGCCGGCGCCGGCTTCGATGTCGCGCTGGAAGCCTCCGGCGCGCCGCCGGTCATCAATACCGGCCTCTCCTGCTTGCGCCCCTACGGAACCTTCGTCCTGGCCGGAATGCCGGAGCGCGAAGCCAGCCTGGATGTCATGCTCATCGTGCGCGGCCGCCATCGTATGATCGGTTGCTCCCGCGCGCCGGACAGCGCGTGGCGGACAGTGATCGACGCGCTGGTGCAAGACCCCGCCGCCTTCCGGCCGATGATCACGCATCGCCTGCCGCTTGCCGAAGCCGTGGCCGGATTTCAGCTTGCGCATTCTCGCGAAGCCTCGAAAGTCCTGCTGTTTCCCTGAAAGGTTCGCGTCTCATGGCGATGCCAGACGGATGGTCTGAGACTCTGGCGGCCCCGGCCATCGCCGCGCCGATGTTTTTGGCCTCCAACGCGGCGTTGACGCTAGCGTGCTGCGAGGGCGGAGTTATCGGCACCTGCCCGGCGCTGAATTTCCGGGATAACGCCGGCTTCGAACAATATTTGCTTGAGGTCGAGGCACGGCTGGCGGCGCTGCGGCGGGACGGCAAGCGCTGCGCCCCGCATGGCGTGAATCTAAGCCTTCGCAAAGGCAATCCCCGGCTTAACGAAGACCTACGCAGTACAATCGCACATCAAACCCCGCTCGTGATTACCTCGCTCGGGCTGTCGCGCGAGATCGTGGAGCGCGTCCATGCCTATGGCGGGTTGCTCTTCCACGACGTCGTCAACCTGAAATTCGCGGAAAAAGCTGCCACCGCCGGGGCGGATGGTCTGATCGCGGTGGCAGCCGGCGCCGGCGGCCATGGCGGCGCGCTGAACCCTTTCGCCTTTGTGGCAGAGCTGCGCGGCTGGTTCGGTGGCACGATTGTGTTGGCAGGCGGGATTACCAACGGCCGGCAAATTGCCGCAGCAAGGCTGATGGGCGCGGACATGGTCTCGATCGGCACCCGCTTTCTGGCCACCGCCGAGAGCGGCGTACCTGACGCCTATAAATCCATGGTTTGCGCCAGCCGTGCCCAGGACATCATTTACTCGCCGCATTTAACCGGCGTTCATGCGAATTTTCTGCGCCCCAGCCTGGCGGAATGGGGACTCGACGCCAACAACCTCGCGACGGCCGCCATTGATTGCGCGACCAGGACGGTGCGGCAGGGTGATCGGAGCGGAAAAGTCTGGCGCGATGTGTGGTCCGCCGGGCAGGGGGTGGGCGCAATCCAGGACTTGCCAACGGCCGCTGACCTGTGCGCGCGGCTGGCCCGCGAATACGCCGAAGCGCAAACCGGCGCCCGTTGAGCGTTCCTCATCGCAACCGCATGAAAATTCCCCATGGTACGTATTCATATATTTTTCGCCGCCTCTTAAGATGCAACTGCTGGAAATATTCTGAAGCACGCCGGCTTGGCAACAGAATTTTATTTGTGAGGTAAGTCATGACTTCTGCGCGCCATGCGCATCTACCGGACGAATTGATATCGGTCCGTATCGAAGACCGCTCGGAAGGCGGCCAGGTCGCTTACGTCACTATCAATAACGAAGAGAAACACAATGCCCTGCCGGTGGAGGGACGTTCCCTGCTGGCGAAAACGATGAAGGAGCTTTCGCGGAATCCGGAATTGCGCTGTGTGGTGCTGACCGGGGCCGGTTCAAAATCTTTTATCGGTGGCGCGAACATTTCCGAAATGTCGGAATTTCCCGACCCGCATATCGCGGAGAGCGGCAGCGCCACGACGCATGCGGCCTGCGACAGCATCCGCCGCGTGCCGGTGCCGGTCATCGCCCGCATCAACGGCTATTGCCTGGGTGCCGGAATGGAAATCGCCACATCCTGCGATATGCGCGTGGCATCCACCAACGCGAAATTTGGCATGCCCGAAGTCCGCTACGGCGTGCCTTCGGGCATGGAGGCCTGCCTGATCCCGCTGATCGTCGGCTGGGGCAAGGCCCGCGAGCTGGTATTCACCGGAGATATCATCGATGCCGCCGAGGCCTACCATTTTGGCTATATGGAAAAGCTGGTGGCGCCAGAGGCGCTGGACGAGCAGGTTGAGAAATGGGTGCATTCGATTTGCAGCGCCGGGCCGCGCTCCATCCGGATTCAAAAGCAGCTGATCGGCGACTGGGAACGCATGTCGATCACCGACGCCGTACAGGCGGGCGTCCGGGCCGTGGGCCTGTCCCACACGACCGATGAGCCGCGCCGGCTGATGACCGCTTGGCGCGAGCGGCAACGCCTGAAGAAGCAGACGAACCAGACGCAAGGCGTGTAGGTGTTGGACCGGCCCGTTCCCGCCAGTCCTCTGCATGAGCAAAGCGGAGACAGAATTCTGGCGGTGTGTGAAGCCGGTCTCGGCGCTGTCGACTCCTTCGTGGCGCTGGCCCGCGGGGCAATCGCGGATCTTGTCTCGCCGGAAGGCCGTTGGGACAACGCCAAAGCCACGCAGCATCAGCATGCTTTGCATGGCGTGGCATGGCTGGCGACCTACGCAGCCGGCCTGCGCGCGCTTCTGGGCTGGGCCGCTTGCCTGCATGAAACAAATGAACTCGGCGCGCTGGAAAAACTTATTCTTGGCGCGGCATTCGGCGAATATCTGAACCAGATCGCCGGCGGCCTGCCGATGTCACAGGTTGAAACCGTGCGGCCCGCCGATTTCGGCCTGCAGGATGAGTCCGCGCGCATATTCGATACCAAAGCCTGCAACCTGCTGCGGCGCGAGGGTTTTAACACGGCCACGCGGTCGCGGATCGCCGATCTGGTCAGGCATGGGAGTTTCGGCGCGATTTGCCGGGGTGACGCCGCACTCGATCAGATCGCCGGCGAGCTGCGCAGCTTCGTCGAGGACCGAATCGCGCCCGACGCCCATGGCTGGCATTGCCGCAATGAATACATCCCGATGCCGATCATTGAGGAGATGTCGGCGCTTGGAATCTTTGGCCTGACCGTGCCCGAGCAATGGGGCGGTTCCGGCCTCGGCAAGCTTGCCATGTGCATCGCCTCCGAAGAACTCTCACGCGGCTATATCGGCATCGGCTCTCTCGGCACGCGGGCGGAGATCGCAGCGGAACTTATCCGGCTTGGCGGCACGGCGGCGCAGAAGGCAAAATACCTGCCGGCAATCGCCGCCGGTGAAATTTTGCCGACCGCGGTGTTCACCGAGCCGAATACCGGCTCCGACCTTGCCAGCCTGGCAACCCGGGCCGAGCGCGTGACCGGGCCGGATGGCGCCGTGATCTTCCGCGTCACCGGCAACAAAACCTGGATCACCCATGCCGCGCGCGCGGATGTGATGACGCTGCTGGTCCGCACTGAGCCGGCCGCCGGCTATAAAGGCCTGTCCATGCTGCTGGCGGAGAAGCCGCGCGGCGACGACGCCGACCCATTCCCGGCACCTGGCATGAGCGGCGGCGAGATCGAGGTGCTGGGCTATCGCGGCATGAAGGAATATGAAATCCGGTTCGAGGGTTTTGAAGTGCCCGAAGACGCGCTTCTGGGGGGCGTGGGCGGCCAGGGTTTCAAGCAGCTGATGGAAACTTTCGAAAGTGCCCGAATTCAGACCGCCGCCCGCGCGGTTGGCGTGGCGCAGAACGCGATGGAGCTGGGCCTGGGCTATGCGCTTGACCGCGCGCAATTCGGCCAGCCGATTTACGAATTCCCCCGCGTTGCCGGCAAGCTGGCCTGGATGGCCGTTGAGACGATGGTGGCGCGGCAGCTCACCTATTTCGCGGCGCGTGAAAAGGATTTGGATAAACGTTGCGATATCGAGGCGGGCATGGCGAAATTGCTGGCGGCGCGCACGGCCTGGTCCAATGCCGATAATGCGCTGCAAATTCATGGCGGCAATGGCTTCGCCCTGGAATACCCGATCAGCCGCGTGCTGTGCGATGCCAGGATTTTGAACATCTTCGAAGGCGCCGGCGAAATACAGGCGCAGGTCATCGCCCGCGGCCTGCTGACCGGCAAGAACTGACATGCTGATCGGTGTTGTCGGCGCCGGCGTGATGGGACGCGGGATTGCCCAGCTTTTCGTGCAGGGCGGCCACATCGTCCGCCTTTTCGACGCCCGCCCCGGCGCCGCGGCGGAAGCCAAAACGTCCGTCGCCGCCGTGCTGGAACGGTTGGCCGCGAAGGGCAGTCTTTCCCAAGCGGCTTTGGCGTCCTGCCTGGAAAATCTGCTGGTTTGCGTGTCCATAGAGGACCTGTCCGTTTGCGCCGTCATCGTCGAGGCTATCATCGAAGACCTGGCGGCGAAGCAGGCACTGTTTCAAGAGCTTGAAACGATCACCGGACCGGAAACGATCCTGGCCAGCAATACGTCCTCGCTTACCGTCAGCGCCATCGCGGCGTTATGCGCAACCCCGTCCCGCGTCGCCGGGCTGCATTTTTTCAACCCGGTGCCATTGATGAAAATCGCGGAAATCATCCCCGGCATCCAGACCACGCCAGAGGTCGTGGAAGAGCTTCGCAGACTGATCGAGGCAACCGGCCACCGCCCGGTCATTGCGGCGGACCAGCCGGGTTTTTTGATCAACCATTCCGGGCGCGGCCTGTACGGCGAAGGCTTTCGCGTGGTGGAAGAAAACGTGACGGATTTTGCCGGCGTCGACCGCATCATGCGCGATGGCAGCGGCTTCCGCATGGGACCGTTCGAGCTGATGGACCTGACCGGGCTCGACGTTTCGGGCAAGGTGATGCAGTCCATATTCGATCAGTTCCAGCATGAGCCGCGCTACCGCCCCTCCTCGCTCGTGCCGCCGCGCCTGGCGGCAGGCCTGTTCGGCCGCAAAACCGGCACCGGGTTTTACAATTATGATGGCGCACGCAAGCTGGAACCGGAAGAACCGCATCCACCAGAGCGGCGGTCTGGCATCTCCGTCTTCGTGCAGGCCGGCGAACGACGTGACGAGCTGGCTGATCTTCTAGCCCGCTCCGGTGCGAACATCATCGACGACTCTCAAGCCGCCGAGATTAACTTTCTGCTGCCCTGGGGCGAGGACATCACCACGGCCTGCCTTCGGCTTGGGCTTGATCCGTTGCGAAGCCTCGGCGTCGATCCGCTTATGCAATGGACTCGCCGCCTTGCGCTGATGCTTTCCCCGGCCACCGCGCCACGCGTGGCCGAGGCGGCGCATGCCTTGCTGGCGGCGAATGGCGCCAAGGTTACCGTACTTGCGGATAGCCCCGGCTTCGTCAGCCAGCGCGTCATCGCGATGATCGTCAATATCGGCTGCGAAATCGCCCAGCGCGGCATCGCGCGCGCCGCCGAGATCGACCCCGCGATCCGCCTGGGCCTCGGCTATCCGGCTGGGCCCCTGGAACTGGGTGATCAAATCGGCCCCAAGAAAATTCTTGAGATTCTGGAGACGATCCAAAAGATCACCGGCGATTTGCGCTACCGTCCCAGCCTTTGGCTGCGCCGCCGCGCGATGCTCGGCCTGTCGCTGCTGCATGAGGCGCCACGGGCATGAGCGAGCTTCTGATGGACCATCCGGCACCGCATGTTCGCCGTTTGCTCATCAACCGGCCGGAAGCCAGAAACGCCATCAACGCCGCGGTGCGTGATGCGCTGTGTACGGCGCTGATCGCGGCGTCCGACGATCATTCGGTTCGCGCTGTCATCATTGGCGGCGCGGGCGGTTTTTTTTCGGCCGGCGGCGATTTGCCGAGCATGGTTGGAATCGCGCCGGCAGCGGCCCAGGCGCGCATGGCGGACGGCCATAGAATCGTTGACTTGCTATGGATGTTTCCAAAGCCCGTCATCGCGGCGGTGGAGCGCGCGGCGGCCGGCGCCGGCGCCGGAATCGCGCTGCTCGCCGACCGGGTCGTCATGGGAAGCGGCGCGACGCTGCTGTTTCCGTTTCTGCGTCTGGGCCTGGTGCCCGACTGGGGTCTGGTGCGGTCAGTTTGTCTCCGTGCCGGCCAAGCGCGCGCCACACAGATATTTCTTGATGGGAAGCCCGTTTCGGCCGAGGCCGCCGTCGCCGCCGGCCTGGCGGATTTGGATGTTGAAGATGGCACAGTGATGACGCGCGCCATCGAGGACGCCGAGCGCCTGGCAGCACTGCCGCAACAGGCTTTCGCGCGGCTGAAACATTTGCTTCGGCAAAGTTCCGGAACGGATCCGTTAAATCTGGCGCTGGAAGCCGAGGCTCAGGTCGCCTGCCTCACCGGCCCGGAATTCGTCGAAGGCTACGCTGCCTTCAAGGAAAAACGGCCGCCCGACTTCATCAAATAAATCGACGTATTTCCTTACCCGTTACGTCGCCCGCACGGCCTGCCCGGCCAGGCGCGCGCTGCTCGGCACCGCATCCGTCGCCACCGCTTTCACCACCAGCGACATGAACCACAAGGAAAGGCAAAAACTGCCAATCCCCGCAAACTGTGTGACCACCGGGCTGACCGGCGTGTTGATCGCCATCCAGGACGGCCAGCCCACCATGCAATTAACGGCGGTGCTAACAGTCAGCACAACCGGAATAATCTGCAACTGCCGCCAACCCGTCATCAAATACGCTTGATAGCGGTAAACCACAGCCGCCGCCGCCATCGTCGTCAACCCGTTAACGGCGCACCACCACAAGGGAAAGTTCAACACCTCCAGCGGCTGCGGACCATAATACATATAGACCTTGAAATGCAGGAGCAGAATTTCCTCCGCCACATCCGCCGCGATCGCGCCAAGATAAAATGACCAGAGCCGCGCCCGGCTGAGGCCGCGATTCATCATGCGCCAGACTACACCCACGCCGATGCCGAAATAGCAGAAATAGGTCAGGCACAGCCAGACCGGCATCGGCCGTCCATAGGCTGTGAAGGCAACAAATGAATTTGCCGGGAACCAGCAACCGCCGACCGTATCGATCATCGGCTCGACGATGAACATCGCCCCGCCGCTGATAAACATCAGCAAAAAGGATGGCTTGCCTGAGCGCCGCCAATCGATGAGCGCGTAAACCAGCGCCGCCAACGCGAACGCCGCGAACAACACGGTGACGACAAGTTCCACCGGGGCGCTGACGGCAGCCGCGAATGGCGGGGGTGGCAACAGGGTTTGATCCGGCATGAACGCTCCTAAAATGCTTTTTCTCCGGCGTGCCGGCCGCGCGCGAAAACGAAAATCTTCACGCCCGCCCAGCATAATCCCCAGTTTGCCCAGGCTATAAAGGGATGCGCCGGGCGATGACCCGCACTCATCGCCGCATCAACAAAATTCACTCGTACCGGCGTGGTGCGCGTAGCAAAAGTGGTTGAGCCTGCAGCGGCGGAGGGAGCAAAAATATGGACTATATGTTCCAGGAAATTGACACCAGCCTGACCGACCCGATGTTTTTCGCCAATGGCGACCCGGACGCCGCCTATCGCACGATGCGCCGGGAGGACCCGGTTCACTGGACCAAGGGGCGGCTCACCTTCGGTTTTTGGTCGGTCTTCAAATACAAGGACGCCCAGCAGGTTTATGCCGGTGACAACCGGATTTTCAGCATCCAGGAAGGCGGCAACGTGCTGCCGGCGCATCCGGAATTCGAAGATCCGAATATGGAATTCAACCGTCTCACCCGTGAGGGGGCAAACCTTTCAGCAATGGACGGCGCGCCGCACACCGTGCTGCGCCAGGCTTTCAACGCACGTTTTGCTCCAGCCGGTGTGGCCAGCCTGCAGGACCTCATACGCAATATCACAATGGAAATTCTCAACGATGTGCTGCCCCGCGGTTCCTGCGATTTCGCCATCGATGTTGCGGCCAAGCTGCCGCTGATGGTGATCGCCCATATCATGGGCATTCCACGCGAGGCGTGGGACGAGCTTTACCACTGGACGAACATGTTCGCCTCTCCGGACGACCCGGAATTTTCGATCGGCACGCCGCTGGAAACCACCACATTCGGCCTACAAAAAATCAACGGCTACTGCCTGCAACTGGCACATGAACGGCGCAACGCGCCGGGCGATGACCTGATCAGCACGATGGCGACGGTCGAGGTGAACGGCAAGAAACTGACCGATGAGCAGTTGGCGTTCAACGGCCTGATGTTTTTCAACGCCGGCCATGAAACCACGCGCAACACGCTTTGCGCCGGCCTTGCCGAACTCACCCGCCAGCCGGCGGAACTCGCCCGCCTGCGCGAACTGCGCGGCGACCCGGCCGCGCTGAAAACCGCGGTTGAGGAATTCGTGCGCTGGATGACGCCGCTGAACCACCAGATGCGCACCGCGACCGAGGACACCACCCTAGGCAATAAAACGATCCGCAAGGGTGATCGTGTTGTCGTCTGGAACGTCTCGGCAAACCGGGACGAGGATCAATTTCCCGAGCCGTATCGCTTCAATGTGCAGCGCACGCCGAACGTCCAT
>Ga0302154_10000801_pt1 | contig 28004 bp, 15 predicted proteins | sample I_Bog_N2_3_FD_193507 | JGI IMG/M metagenome (GOLD analysis project Ga0302154, IMG submission 193507) | Peat permafrost microbial communities from Stordalen Mire near Abisko, Sweden - I_Bog_N2_3 | ecosystem: Environmental > Terrestrial > Soil > Wetlands > Peat | place: Sweden: Abisko, Stordalen... | reverse complement strand
GGACAACATCGCCTGGAAAATCGGGCTATGGGACAGGCTCCGCTGCGGACGGACCACCTCCACCACCTGCTCGAACGGCAGGTCCTGATTGGCCTGGGCGGCCAGGGTCTGACGCTTGACCTGTTGCAACAGGGTTTCGACGCTCAGCGCTGCCGAGACCTCGACACGCACCGCCAGGGTGTTGACGAAGAACCCGATCAGGTCCTCCACCTCGGTGCGCAGGCGGTTGGCCGCCGGCGTGCCGATCACCACGTCATCCTGGCCGGACAGTCGGCTCAGCACCGCTGCCCAGGCGGCCATGACCGTCATGAACAAGGTGGTGCCCTGACGCTGGCTCAGGGACTTGAGACCACGGGTCAAGTCGGCATCGAGGGCCAGGCCCAACAGATGCCCACTGTAGTCCTGCTGCGCCGGACGTGGCCGGTCGCTCGGCAGTGCCAGCAAGACCGGCGCACCGGTCAAGGCCTGCTGCCAATATTGCCCTTGCTGTTGCAGAACCTCACCGCTCAGCCAGTTGCGCTGCCAAACCGCATAGTCGGCGTACTGCACCGGCAACGCCGGCAACGGATCTTCCGCGCCCTGGCGGAAGGCTTCGTAGAGTACCCCCAGCTCGCGAGTCAGCACCCCGGCGGACCAGCCGTCGGAGATGATGTGATGCAGGGTCACCAGCAGCACATGGTCGTCATCGGCCATGCGCACCAGACGCCCACGCACCAGCGGTCCACGCAGCAGGTCGAAACTCTCGCGAGCCTCTTCGGCGGCGATGGACAGCAGCTCTTCTTCCGCTTCCGCCTGCCCGGCCAGTACATGCAATTGCAGGTTGAAACCGATGTCGGCCGGGGCGATACGTTGTTCCGCGTCATGCCCCTGCAGTTGCACAAAGGTGGTGCGCAGCGATTCGTGACGGGCGACGATACGATCCAGCGCCCGCTTGAGGGCAATACGATCCAGGCTGCCACGTAAACGTAGGCCGGCTGGAATGTGATAAGCAGAGCTGCCGCCATCCAGTTGCGCCAGGAACCACAGACGCTGCTGGGCAAACGACAATGGCAAGGCCTGGTCGCGGGACACCGGCACGATCGGCGGCTGACGGCTGCCGGCGGCCTGGGCCAGCACCTGGGCCAATGCCGCCAGCTCCGGCTGGGCGAAGATATCCGCCAGGCTCAGCTCGACGCCCAGGCGCTGACGCACCTGGGAAACCAGGCGCATCGCCAACAAGGAATGACCGCCCAGCTCAAAGAAGCGGTCGCGACGCCCTACCCGCTCGACCTGCAACAGCTCGCTCCAGATCTCGGCCAGGGCCATTTCCGTTTCGCCCTGCGGCGTCTGGTACTCCCCCGTATGCAGCGCCTCGCGGTCCGGCGCCGGCAAGGCACGGCGGTCGACTTTTCCATTGGCGGTCAGCGGCCAGCTGTCCAGTCGGACCAGTGCGCTGGGCACCATGTAGCCAGGCAGCCGGGCCAACAGCGCGGCGCGTAGTTCACTCAACGCCAGCGGCGTGACATCGTCCCGTTCGGTGAAATAACCCACCAACCGAGGCTGACCCGGTTCGTCCTCACGGGCCACGACCAGCGCTTCCTCGATACCCGACAACTGGCCGAGCTGGCTCTCGATCTCGCCCAGTTCGATGCGCACGCCACGAATCTTCACCTGATCGTCATTGCGGCCCAGGTAATCCAGAGTGCCGTCGGCATTCCAGCATGCCAGGTCACCGGTGCGGTACATCCGTGCGCCGGGTTGCTCGGCAAAGGGGTCATCGAGGAAGCGCTCGGCAGTCAACTCCGGGCGATTCAGGTAGCCGCGAGCCACACCGGCACCGGCCACATAGAGTTCACCCGCGACGCCAAAGGGCACCAGTTGCTGTTGCTCATCGAGCAGATAAACCCGGGTATTGGCAATCGGCTTGCCGATATCCAGCCCGCCACCCGGCAACAACCGGCCCGAGGTGGCAACCACCGTGGCCTCGGTCGGGCCGTAGTTGTTGATCACGGCAAAGCCCGGGTCCGAATGGAACTGACGCAGGCGGTCGCCGCCGATCAGCAGGGTACGCAGCGTCGGGTGACGCAAGTCGCGACTGAAGGCGTACTCCGCCACCGGCGTCGACAGGAACGCCACCTCCAACGGCTGGGCCAGCCACCAGTCGAGCAACGCGTCGAGCTGTTCGTTGCTGATGTCGGCTGGCGGAAGATGCAGAACAGCCCCCGCACACAGGGCCGGCCAGACTTCCCAGGCCATGGCATCGAAACCAAAACCGGCGACACTCGCGGTATGACTACCGGCGTGCAAGTCGAAGGCCTGGCAATGCCAATCCACCAGGTTATTGAGAGTCCGGTGCTCGACCATCACACCCTTGGGCTGCCCGGTGGAGCCGGAGGTGTAGATCACATAGGCCAGGTTTGCAGATGTCAGCCCCGGCACCTGAGGATTGCCGGCCTGCTCCGGCCAGTCAGGGCGATCGAGGGCGATCACCGGCACGGTCAACGCCGGCAGACGCCCGAGCAATGCGTGCTGGGTCAGCACCGCCACGGGCGCACTGTCGTCCAGCAGGTAACCCACTCGCTCGTCCGGATGCGCCGGATCGACCGGCACATAACCGGCACCGGCCTTGAGAATCGCCAACAGACCGACCAGGGTATCCAGGCTGCGCCGGGCGAGGATCGCCACGCGATCATCAGGGCGCACGCCGAGGCTGATCAGGTGACCGGCCAGGGCATTGGCGCGACGATTCAGTTCACCATAGCTCAGACGCTGCCCACCTACTTGCGCCGCCACCGCATCGGGTTGTTCAAGTGCCTGCTGTTCGATGCGCTGGTGCAACGTCAGGTGGGTTTCATAAGCTGTCCGATGGGGATTGAAGCCTTCCAGCAATTCGCTGCGCTCGGCACCGGGAAGCATGCCCAACTGCTCGACCGGGGCCTGCGGTGCGCGTTCCAGCCTGTCCAGCAGGTTTTCCATCGCACACGCCAGATAGGCGCAAATGCGCCGCCCATCGATGCCGCGTGATGTCTGCGCGGTAAGGCTGAAGGCCTCACCCAGATCGTCGACACTCAGGACCAGCGGGTAGTTGCTGCGCTCCTGCGCATGCAGCACTTCAATGCCCTGCCAGGTCTCGCCGCCTGCCTGGGGCGGCGCGCTGTGGCGATAATTGAGCAAGGCGTTGAACAGCGGTGTCGGCGCGGCCACGCCACTGCAACGCTGGGCCAGGGCCAGCGGCGCATGCTCGTGGCGCATCAGCGCGGTCAGGCGCTGATGGGTGGCCATGACGGCGGCCTGCACGGTCTGTTCGCCCAGGTCCAGGCGCAGCGGCAAGGTGTTGATGAAGATGCCCAGGGCCCGCTCGGTGGCCTCGGCGCCGAGCATGCGCCCCATCAGCACGGTGCCGAAGACCACCCGTTGATGCCCGGTCAGCCCCGACAGCACCCGCGCCCAGCCCAGGTGGAACAGGCTGGCAACACTGACGCCGAGGCTGCGGGCCCGGGTGCGCAGACGCTGGCACAGCGCGAGGTCCAGGCCCAGGCTGTGTTCTTCAATGTCAGCGCCATCACCGCTGAGGTCCTGCAGGTCGTAGGCCAGGGTCGGCTGGTCGAGGTCGCCGAGCATGTCGCGGAAAAACCCTTCGTGCTCCTGCTCGCTGACACCGAGCAGTGCCTGGGCCACGTAGTTGCGAAACGGCACCGGCGCACCCAGCTGGTCGGCCTGGCCGAGCAGGCAGGCCTGGATTTCCTGACGCACCACCTCAAGGGCACTGTGGTCCATGGCGATGTGGTGGAACAACAGGGTCGCCTGCGCACCGCGGTCCTGTGCGTACTCGCGACAGGCCAGCCGAATCAGCGGCGCCTGACCAAGATCCAGGGTGGTATCCGCACCAGCCAGCAACGTATCGACCTGCAGTTCGGCGTGACGCCAGACGATCTGCACCGGTGTTTCCAGCCCCTGCCAGTGCACCGACGTGCGCAGGATATCGTGCCGCGCGATCACCTGGCGCAGCGCCTCGACAAAGGCCAGCAGACGTTCGCGGTCGGCAAAGGCGAAGTCCACGTGCATCACGTAGGGGTCGCCCTGGGTGGCGCTGACGTGGTGGTAGAGGATGCCTTGTTGCAAAGGCGCCAGCGGGTAGATGTCCTGAATATTGGCCGTCCCACCCGGCACGGCCTCGACCAGTTGATCGATAGCGGTCTGGTCGAGGGCGACCAGGGTCAGCATGTCGGGCGTGATGCGCGTGCAACCGGGCGGAATGCCGTTAGCCGGAAATGCCGAGGCATCGCGCTTGCTCATCAGGGACGGGTCCTGCTCAAGCAGCGCGATCAGTGCCGGCTTGTGCTCGCGCAGCTTTTCCACCAGACCGTTGGCACTCAGTGCCAGACGGTTGCCCTTCACCACCAGTTGGCCGTCCTTGACCGTCAGGTGGACATCGTTGGCCTTCAGTGTCGCCAAGAGTTCATTGATGCTCACAGGATAATCTCCATGCTCTCTGTGATAGCTGCGTAGCCTGCCAGCGTCGGTTGTTCGAACAGCGCCCGGACATTGGCCTCCAGGCCCTCCTGGCGCAGTCGCGCGGTAAGACTGACCGCCAGCAGCGAATGGCCGCCCAGCTCGAAAAAGTTGTCGTGTCGCCCCACCCGCTCGAGGCCGAGCATCTCGGCCCAGAGTCGCGCCAGGAGGATTTCCATCTCGCCCTCCGGCGCCGCGTAGGGCCGCGCCAGCACGGCATCGGCACCCGGTGCCGGCAAGGCCTTGCGATCCAGCTTGCCGTTGGGGCTCAGGGGCAACGCTTCGAGGTGCACATACAGCGCAGGGACCATGTAGTCCGGCAGTTGCGCCCGCAACATGTCCCGCAAAGCCTCGACCGGCAGCAGCCTGCCCGTGTAGTAGGCCACCAGCCGCTGGCCACCGGGTTGATCGTCGCGGACCAGCACCACGGCCTGCTGGATATCCGGCTGGCGCGTCAGGCACGCCTCGATCTCGCCCGGTTCGATACGCAATCCATGGAGCTTCAGCTGATCGTCGTTACGCCCCAGAAACTCCAGGTTGCCGTCCACCCGCTGGCGCACCAGATCGCCGCTGCGGTACAAGCGGTCGCCGGCGACGAAGGGACTGGCGATAAAACGCTCGGCCTGCAGTTCAGGCAGGTTCAGGTAGCCACGGGTCACCCCGGCACCACCGATATGCAACTGACCGCTCACACCCAGCGGCACTGGCTGGTCGCAGGCGTCCAGCACATACAGGCGGGTGTTGCTGATCGGCAGGCCGATGGGCAATGCCGTGTGCGGTACCGGCTCGTGGGGCTCCAGGGTCCAGGCGCTGCAGTCCACCGTGGTCTCGGTCGGCCCATAGACATTGTGCAGGCGCACCGAGGGCAGACGCTTGCGCACCTGCTCGGCCAGCGCCACGCTCAACTCGCCACCGCCGCAGACGATATCGCTCAAGCCGTCACAGCCAGCACTTTCCTCCAGGTTGAGGAAGGCCTGGAGCAAGGCCGGCACGAACTGCACCACGCTGACCTGCTGCTCGCGAATCAGCCGCACCAGATAAGCCGGATCGAGCTGGCCATCCGGACGGCTCAACACCAGCGGCACGCCGGCGCACAGTGGCCAGAACAGTTCCCAGACCGAAGCGTCAAAGCTGATCGGGGTCTTGTGCAGCAACGCGCCACCCCGCGTGGGCGGGCACAACCGCGAAGTCCAGTGCACCAGGTTGACCACTCCACGGTGCTCGACCATCACGCCCTTGGGCATGCCGGTGGAACCGGAGGTGTAAATCACATAGGCCAGGTGACGCGGGGTCAGCTCGGCGATACGCGGATTGTCGATGTGCTGCGGGCTCCAGGCGGCACTCTCAAGATTGACCTGTAGCGCACGCTCCTCACCCAGCAGCTCACGGGTCGCGGCCTGCATCAGTACCACCACCGGCGCGCTGTCCTCGAGCATGTAGTGGATACGCTCGCGCGGATAGCCCGGGTCCAACGGCACATAGGCACCACCGGCCTTGAGGATGGCCAGCAGCCCGACCACCATGGACACGCCGCGCTCGACGCAGATCGCCACCCGGTCGCCGGGCTGAACCCCCAGGCCGATCAGATGATGGGCCAGGCCGTTGGCCTGTTCGTTGAGCTGCCGATAGCTCAGTTGCACGCCCTCGGCCCGCAGCGCCACGGCCTGCGGCGTACGTACAACCTGGGTCTCGAAAAGGCCGTGGAGAGTGTGCTCCAGATCGTGTTCGACCGTGGTGGCGTTGAACCCCACCAGCACCCGCTGACGCTCCTCGGCGTCCAGCACCGGCAACCGCTGCAGCGGCAAGTCGGGACGCTTTTCAAGGGCCTCGACCAGGCCAACCAGCACCTGCTGCACATAACCACAGACACGCCGGGCGCCGACCTGGGGCGGGGCCATGACGGTCAGGCGGAATTTATCGCCAAAGTCATCGACGTTGAGGCCAAGCGGATAGTTGGTGTGCTTTTCACTGGCCAGGATTTCCAGGCCGCGCCAGGCTTCACGCTGCGCATCCTGCCTGGCCTGCCCCGCGCTGTGCCGATAGTTGAGCATGGCGCTGAACAGCGGCAACGGCGCGGCAACGCCGCTCCAACGCTGGGCCAGGGCCAGGGAGGCATGCTCATGGCCGAGCAGCGCCGCGAGACGGGCGTGGGTAGCACGTGCCCCTTCGCGTACACCGGTAGTGCCCAGGTCGACCCGCAGCGGCAGGGTATTGATAAACATGCCCATGCCACGATCGGCACCAGCCCCCCCTTGCAGGCGACCGAGCAGCACCGTGCCGAACACCACGCGGTCATTACCGGTGGCGGCTGACAGCACACGGGCCCAGGCCAGGTGAAACAGGCTGGCGACACTGACACCCAGTTGCCGCGCCTGACTGCCCAAGCGCTGCACCAAATCGTCAGGCAGTGCCTGCTGGGCCTCTTCGATAGAGCGCCCATCGCCCTGGACATCGCGCAGGCCAAACGGCAGGGTCGGCTCGTCGATATCGCCCAGTTGCTCGCGGAAGAACGCTTCGTGCTCCGCCTCGCTGACACCCAGGCGTGCCTGGGCCACATAGTTACGGTAAGGCACGGCGGGCTGGGTAGGACCGGGCTCGCCTCGCAGGTCGGCAAGCATCTCCTCGCGCATCACTTCCAGGGCCGTGGCATCGACGACGATATGGTGGAACTGCAGCGCAGCCGAAAGACGCGCGCTGCCAGGGTCGTGGCTGTAAACCAGACGGATCAACGGTGCCCGGCTGAGGTCCATGCGGGCCGAGTCGGCTTCGGCGTCAATCTGCGCGCGAGGGACCTCGTCGACGAGCAGTTCGGCCTCGTGCCAGACCACCTGCTGCGGGCTTTCCAGGCCATCCCAGAGTACGGCGGTACGCAGGCTGTCATGGCGCGCGACCACCTTGCGCAAAGCCTCGGCCAACGTCTGCAGACGCTCCAGGCTGTCGAAGGTCATGCGCAACTGCAGCAGGTATGGATCGCCCTGCTCGGCCGTCAGGTGGTGATAGAGAATGCCTTCCTGCAACGGCGCCAGCGGGTAGATATCCTGCACATTCGCGGCACCGCCCGGCACCGTGGCGACAATACGGTCGATGGCCGCCTGGTCGAGACGTGACAGGCTCAACAGGTCGGGGGTGATCCGCGTGCAGTCGGTCGGTATCCGATTGGGCGGCACCACGACCTCGCGCCCCTTGCCGACGGAAGCCGCCAAAGCAGCCACGGTCGACTGGCCCAGCAGCACCCGGACGTCCACATTCAGGCCGGCGTTGCGCAGTCGCTCGGCCAGGCTGACGGCCAGCAACGAATGGCCGCCCAGCTCGAAGAAGTTATCGTGTCGCCCTACCCGCTCCACACCCAGCACCTGCGCCCAGAGCCCGGCCATAAGGACCTCCACCTCACCTTGCGGGGCCTCGTAGGCGTGCCCGGCCAGAGCGGCGGGATCCGGGTCCGGCAAGGCTCGACGGTCGAGCTTGCCGTGGCTGGTCAGGGGCAAAGTCTCCAAACGCGTGAAGGCCAGCGGCACCATATAACCTGGCAAACGGGTCCGCAGGGCCTGGCGCAGCGCGTCAGGGTCCACGGCAAAGATTTCCGTGAACCAGGCCAGCAGGCGCTCACCACGCACCAGCACCACCGCGTCCTTCACCCCAGGCTGGCTGGCAAGGACCGCCTCGATCTCGCCCAATTCGATGCGCATGCCACGAATCTTCACCTGGTCGTCGTCGCGGCCCAGGTAATCCAGGGTGCCGTCGGCGTTCCAGCGCACCAGGTCGCCGCTGCGATACATCCGCGCCTGCGGTTCGCTGCTGAACGGATCGCTGACAAAGCTCTCCCCGGTCAGTTGCGGCCGGTTCAGGTAACCACGGGCGACACCCGCGCCGCCGATATACAGCTCGCCGATCACGCCTACCGGCACGGGCTGGCGTTGCTCGTCCAGCACATAGTTGCAGGTGTTGGCGATCGGCGCGCCGATATGCAGCGAGCCCCCCACGCATACCCGTCCAGAGGTGGCAACCACCGTGGTCTCGGTGGGGCCATAGTTGTTGATCACGGCAAAACCCAGGTCGCGCTCGAACTGGCGTAGACGGTCGCCGCCGATCAGCAGGGTTCGCAGGGTCGGGTGCTGGTGCGGTCGCCTGAAGGCCTGCTCGGCCACCGGGGTGGGCAGGAAACTGACCTGCAGCGGCTGCGCCAGCCACCAGTCGAGCAGCGCATCGAGCTGATCGTTGCCGACCTCGACCGGCGGCAGATGCAGCACGGCCCCGGCACACAGCGCCGGCCAGACCTCCCAGGCCATGGCGTCGAAACCGAAGCCGGCGATGCTGGAAGTGTGGCTGCCGGCGCGCAAGTCGAAGGCCTGGGCGTGCCAGTGCACCAGGTTGTTGAGGGTACGATGCTCGACCATCACGCCCTTGGGCTGGCCGGTGGACCCGGAGGTGTAGATGACATAGGCCAGATGGCCGTCGTGCAGACCGGGCACCTCTGGGTTGCTGTCCGACTCGTGATGCCAGGCGTCCTGGTCCAGGTCCACCCGAGGAACATCACCGACCAGATCGAGGGTCGCGCCCTCGGCCAGTACCACCCGTGGCGCGCTGTCCTGTAGCAGATAGGCGATGCGCTCGGCCGGATAGGCCGGGTCCACCGGCACATAGGCGGCACCGGCCTTGAGCACCGCCAACAGACCGACCAGGCGCTCCATTCCCCGGTGCAGGCACAAGGCGACTCGCTCGTCCGGCTTCACGCCGAGGCCGATCAGGTGATGCGCCAGGCGGTTGGCGCGCTGGTTGAGCTCGGCGTAGTTCAGGACTTGCCCGCCCTGGACCACCGCAGGTGCCTGCGGCGAACGGGCGGCCCGGGCCTCGACCAGGGCATGCACGGTCTGGCCCCGGGGGAAGGCTTGCGCCGTGGAATTGAAGTCCACCAGCACCTGTCGGCGCTCCTCCGCGCCCAGAATCGACAGCGTATCCAGCGCTACCGGCGACGCCCGTTCCAGGGCCTGGACCATCTGCGCCAGCGTGTTGTGCATCCAGCCGGCGACGCGCTCGGCACCGATGCCTTCCAAGGCCAGCACCTGCAGATCGAAATCTTCGCCCAGGTCGTCGACGCTCAGCGTCAGCGGATAGTTGCTGCGCACCTCGCCGCCGAGCACCCGCACGCCCTGCCACAGGCCTTGACCATCACGCGGCTTTACGGCGGCGCTGTGACGATAATTGAGCAAGGCGCTGAACAGCGGCGACGCCGCCAACACGCCACTGCAACGTTGGGCCAGCGCCAGCGAGGCATGCTCATGGGCAAGCAAGGCCGACAGCCGCCCATGCACAGCCTTCAGCGCCTCGCGCACGCCTGTGGCGGTATCGACCCGCAACGGCAAGGTATTGATAAACACGCCAAGGGCTCGATCAGCGCCCTCACCGCTTTGCATGCGTCCCAACAGGACCGTGCCGAACACCACATCCTGGCGCTTGGCGAGCACGCCCAGCACCCGCGCCCACGCCAGGTGCATCAGGCTGGCGGCGCTGACGCCCAGGTGACGCGCCTGTTCCCGCACGCGCAGGGCGAGGTCGCTATCGAGCAGGCGACGGGCCTCTTCAATGTCGCGACCATCGCCGCGCACATCCTGTACGCCGAGGGGCAAGGTCGGCTCGTCGACATCGCCGAGCATTTCGCTGAAAAACCCTTCATGGCTGGCACCGTCGTTGCCGAGCAGTACCTGAGCCACATAGTTGCGGTAAGGCACCGGCGCGCCCAGGTCCGCCTGCTGGTCGAACAGCAAGGCTTGCATCTCACGGCTGACCACCTCCATCGCGGTGTTATCCAGCACCAGGTGATGGAACAACAGGAAGGCGATCACCTGGCGATTGATCGGGTCGTGGGCATACACCAGGCGCATCAGCGGCGCCTGGGACAGGTCGAGACGATACTGGCGGGCGTCGAAGCGCTGGCGCAGACGCTCAACGACGCTGACGGACCCATCGCCAGCGTCGAAGCTGATGGCCTGCACCGCCAGCTCGGCCTTGCGCCAGACCACCTGCTGCGGTTTTTCCAGCCCCTCCCAGACCACGCTGGTACGCAGGATGTCGTGGCGATCGATCACCTGCTGCAGAGCACCGGCCCAGGCTTGCAGACGCTCCACGCTGTCGAACGCCAGACGCCACTGCAACAGGTACGGGTCGCCCTGCCCGGCACTCAGGTGATGATAGAGAATCCCTTCCTGCAGCGGCGCCAGCGGGTAGATTTCCTGCACATTGGCGACGCCACCGGGCACGCTGGCGACAATACGGTCGATGGCGGCCTGATCGAGCTGGACCAGGCTCAACAGGTCTGGCGTGATCCGTGTGCAATCGGCCGCTATCCGGTTGGCCGGCACCGCCACCTCCTGGCCATTGTCCCCGCATGCCGCCAGGGCCGCCAAGGTCGGTTGGCCGAGCAGCACATGTACATCGGCCTTGAGCCCGGCCTCGCGCAGACGCGCCACCAGGTTCACCGCCAATAACGAATGACCGCCAAGCTCGAAGAAGTTGTCATGCCGCCCGACCCGCGCCACACCCAGCACCTGCGCCCAGATGGCGGCCATGGCGATTTCCACTTCGCCTTGCGGCGCCTCGTAGACGCGCCCCAGCAGCGCAGCGGGATCCGGGTCCGGCAACGCACGACGGTCAAGCTTGCCATGACTGGTCAGCGGCAAAGCGGCCAGGCGCGTGAACGCCCGCGGCACCATGTAGCCTGGCAGACGGGCCCGCAGGGCCTGGCGCAGCACCTCCGGGTCCAGCGCAGAGGCTTCGGTGAACCAGGCCAGCAGGTATTCATCCCGCACCAGCACCACCGCGTCCTTCACCCCGGGCTGGTCGGCGAGGACCGCTTCGATCTCGCCCAACTCGATGCGCACGCCACGGATTTTCACCTGGTCGTCGTTGCGCCCCAGGTAGTCCAGGGTGCCGTCGGCATTCCAGCGCACCAGGTCGCCGCTGCGATACATCCGCGCCTGCGGTTCGCGACTGAAGGGGTCGGCGACGAAGCGTTCCTCGGTCAATTGCGGCCGGTTCAGGTAGCCACGGGCGACACCCGCGCCGCCGATATACAACTCGCCGATCACTCCCACCGGCACCGGCTGTAGCTGCTCGTCGAGCACATGAACCTGGGTATTGGCGATCGGCCCGCCGATATGCAAAACCCCATCGGCCAGCACCTGTCCCGAGGTAGCGACCACGGTACTTTCGGTCGGGCCGTAATTGTTCACCACCCCATAGCGGCGGTTGCGAGCGAACTGGCGCAGGCGATCACCGCCGATCAGCAAGGTGCGCAGGGTCGGATGTTCCTCGGCCTGGCTGAAGGCGTATTCGGCCACGGGAGTGGGCAGGAAGCTGACGTCCAGCGGCTGCGCACGCCACCAGCGCAGCAAGGCATCGATATCTTCGCCGCTGTCCTGGGTCGGTGCCAGGTGCAGGGTCGCACCGGCGCACAAGGTCGGCCAGACTTCCCAGGCCATGGCGTCGAAACCGAATCCGGCCAGGCAGGAGGCGTGTCCGCCCTCGCCTAGCGCGAAGGCATCGCAATGCCAGTCGACCAGATTGGCGAGCATGCGGTGCTCCACCATCACGCCCTTCGGCTGCCCCGTGGAACCCGAGGTGTAGATCACGTACGCGAGGTTGTGGCTAGCCAGGCCCGCGACCTGGGGATTGCCCTTGGGCGCGTGGCCCCAGTCGCAACGATCCAGTTCAATCAGCGGCACGACAACAGGCGGCAGACGATCAACCAGGGCCGCCTGGGTCAGCAGCACGGCGGGTGCGCTGTCGTCCAGCAGATAGGCCAGGCGCTCGCGCGGATGAGCCGGGTCGATGGGCACATAGGCTGCACCGGCCTTGAGAATCGCCAGCAGACCCACCAGGGTCTCCAGGCCGCGACGGGCCACGATGGCGACACGGTCTTCAGGGCGCACACCCAGTTCGATCAGGCATTGCGCCAAGCCATTGGCCCGACGATTGAGTTCCCCGTAGGTCAGGCTTCTTCCCTGGTGCATCGCCGCCACGGCGTCCGGGCGGGTTCGGGCCTGGGCCTCGATGCGCGGGTGGATCATCTGCGCACCGGCAAAGGCCACGCCGGTGTCGTTCCAGCGGTTCATCTGCCGGCGTTCGGCAGGCGTGAGCAGGTCGAATTCCTTCACCCGCAGGCCCGGGTTTTCGAGGCCTTGCTCCAGTACTTGCAGCACCCGCCCGGCCAGGGCCTCGACCTCGGCCGTATCGAACCAGGCGCGATGATGGACCAGGTGCAACCAGGCCTTGTCGTTGTAGCGGTTGCTGCGCAAATGCACGGCAAGGGGCGTGGCCTCATAACCATTGGAGACCTTCACCGCATGCGCCCGGGCCTCGCCGTAGCGGTAGTCATGGTCATCCTGTTCATAGGACACCGACACTTCGAACAGCTGCGCGCGCGCCTCACGGGACAGCTCCAGGCTACGATTCAGCTCGTTCAAGGGAAAGCGCTGGTGACGGAAATCGCGCTTGAGGGTGTCGCGTACCTCGGCGACCAGCGCCTCGAACGTCAGCCCCTCGGCGAACGCCATGCGCACCGCGCTGACCTGGGCGAAGTGGCCCAGGGTCGCCTTGAAACGTGCGCCGCCACGGTTGAGCAACGGCAGGCCGACAACCCAGTCGTCGCGCTGCGCGGTGCGGGTGAAGTAGACGTGCAAGGCCACCAGCAGCACATGAAATGCCGAGCCGCCGCAGCGTTCGGCGAACTGCTGCATGCGGGTGTGCAGCGCGGCTGGAAAGGCCTGTACCCAGGTGTGGGACGGTGCCGGGTCGGTCACGCGGCGGTTGTGGTAACGCGGCGCCAACAGCGGCTCCGGCAGATGGCGGTACTTGTCCAGCCAGTAGGCCTGGTCCCGGGCATAGCGGGTGGAGGCCTGGTAGCGTGCGTCGTCCTCGATGAACTCGGCGTAGGACGAGCCCTTGATCTCGACAGCATCACCCTCGGCCAATGCCGTGTAATGCTCACCCAGCGCCTTGAGCAGTTGCCCGAAACCCCAGCCATCGAGGCTCAGATGATGGGCGTGAATGGCCAGCCAGTGCTGGTCCGGGGCAAGGCAGAACAACGAGAAGCTCACCAGCGGGCTTCCATCCAGGGCATAGGGGCGTTGCATCTGCTCGCGAATCAGCATCAGGGCGGTGTTGAGCGGTTCGGGGTGATCCCGCAGATCGTGCACCGGAAAGGGCACCGGCAAGGTGGCCGCGAAGGTCTGGAGCGGCAAGCCGTCCGCCCCGGCCCCCGGCAGCAACACGGTGCGCAACCCATCATGGGCGGCCACCAACTGCTCCACGGCTCGCTGCAGCAGCGTCCGATTCACGGGCCCGGCGAGTTCCGCGTAGCCGCCAATGTTGTAGAGCGGCGAGTCGCCTCGGCTGATCTGGTCCAACCAGATGTCACGTTGAGCGGCGGACAGGGGAAATACGTCGGCAGCAGTCATGGCACAAGATCCTTCTTGTAGGCTGATGAACAGCATATTAAGCAGCAGCCTGCCGACCCTGTCTGTCCCTCAAAACCCCGACAACGCCCGTCGACGCTGCCCTGCCAGCCCTTGCGCAGAAGGCTCGGACAGCCATGAAGGCCAATGGCCATAGGGGTTTGCCAGCGTTTGCACTCGACCGAAAAGCCTGTAATTGGCGTCCCTATTTCCCAGTACAGACGTAGGATAAAACCTTAAGATTGAATGTCGGATATCATCAACTGACAAGGGCGACACCCGATATGGAGCCACCCTTCGAACGATCGCCATCAAGGAAGATACCAGCATGAAGCTGACGCACGACCTCACCCACGGACACGATCCGTACCTTTACCTGCGCTTGGGCGAACTGGTTTCCAGCGCCGCCGAAGAGGCCTTTGCCGAGCACATGCTGACGTTCGTCAACAGCCTGGTGCCGATCCACGGCCTGGACCTCAGCGAATGGACCCTGGATGCGGACCGGAGCAGTATCGGCCCGAGCAAATGCCTGGGCAGCGCCGGACAGCCCCACGACCTTTGCGCACCGGACAGCCTCCCCCATCCGCTGCTGCAAAGTGTCATGGAGATGGAGGCGCCGCTGCTGATCCAGCTCAAGACACCGCCCAGCCTGCAACACCCACAGCGCAGCGTTCACCAGTGCAATCTGGTCTCGGGCAGTGGCGATCTGCGCTGGGTCATCTGCTGCCATCGCCTGGCGAGCTTGCGGGCGTTCTCCGTGGCCGAACTGACGCTGCTCAAGAGCCTGTCCGACACCTTGCTACCACTCGTGGCACACCGTGCACAGCTGCTTGCCCAGCCCGGAACACGATGGACCGGCACCACACAGGCCGACTCCGAACTTGAGTCCTTGCATCAGGCTTTCAGCGGACGCCTGGCGCAGGATGCGGTCAACCTGTCGGCGCGCGAGCAGGAGGTCTGCCTGGGCTTGCTGACCGGTATCACCGTGTCGGAAATGGCCCAGCGCCTGAACGTCAAGAACAGCTCGGTGGAAACCTACCTCAAGCGCGCCACCACCAAACTGGGGGTCAGTGGCCGGCATGGCTTGACGCGCTGGATGGCGTTTGTGCCCAGCCGGGCGAAACATGCACCGGCTGTTGCAGCGGAGATGCCTGCCGCACCGGCAGGCAAGACCGGTCCACGAAAGGACCACTATGGATAAGCGCGGGGCCGGTCAAGACTGATGCGCGAGCCACTCACGACCTTGACACGAGTCCCGACAAATCCGCCGCCAGAGTCTCCAGAGTGGGCCTTGTGAGCCCAGGTGCTCGAGTCCGACCCGACAAAGGCGACCCTTTTCGAGATGAGCACAGCTTCGGGATGGGGACGCGTTGCGGGCAATGCCGAACACGGCCTATTGTTAGTCAGCATCCAGCTCCAGAAGCCAGTGCCCAACCTCTGGCAGACGCGGGCCATATGGCCCGCAGCCTGGGTGAGATCAATGCAAAAGAATCACGACCCACGGCTGCGGACTGGAAAAGGTCGACAGATTGATTTTCCTGGTCTGAATATTCGCTAACCGAGTCATCCCCGCTCATCGCTCACCCCCATCTCGAACGTCTGCTTCATTGCGTCGACGATGAAGTCGATAACCCCCCGAATCATCGGCGAATTGCGCAGGTCAGCATGCACGACCAGCCATATGTCGCGATGGAAAGCCTCCCCCTCGAACGGCAATCGTTGCAGGCCAGGCTCTTCCTCGCCCATGAAAAGCGGCAAGCCAGCCACACCGATCCCCGTGAGCGCCGCCACTTTCTGCGTGCTGAGGTCGCTGACTTCACAGACGATCGGTCGATTGGCGGCGACCGTCAGCATCCATTTCTGATGGGGCATATCCGCATACTGTGCGTCATAAATAATGAATCCCCAGTCATCCGGTCGCTGCGCCTGCGGGTAGTCGCGGCTGGCGTATAGACCGAAAGGCATTCGGCCCAACCTTCGCGTGACGTTGCGGGGTTCGCTCGGCCGGAACAGTCGTACGGCAATGTCCGCCTCGCGCCGTCCCAGCGAGACGCTCTGCACCTGGCTGGCAATGGACAACTGGATGCCCGGGTACTGCTGACGAAATACCCCCAAGTGCCGGGCGAAGAAATTGCTGGCGAGGACCGGGGGAACACTCAGGGTCACCCTCCCCGTCATGGAAGGCTGCTCGGCGCGCGTTACGCGCTCCACGGCGAAGGCAGTCGTCTCCATCTGCGCGGCCAACTCGAGCACCTGCCGGCCCAAGGCCGTGAGCTGGCAGGCACGCGGCAGGCGGTCGACCAGACGTACCTGCAGCTCGGCTTCCAGCGCACCCAGACGACGACCGACCGTGGCGTGGTCGACCTTCAGTTGCCGTGCCGCCGCGGAAAGGCTCCCGGTCTGGGCCACGGCGACGAAATAACGCAGGTTTTCCCAGTCAAACATCGGTGCATTTTCTCCGGTTAACTGTGCAGGTTTATGGAGTATTCGAACAGAAGGCCCCTCCGTACGCTACTGGTTTTCCATGTGAAGGAACCTCCCATGCCCAGCCCGATCCGCTCGCATCCCCGCCTGACCCAGGTAGCCACCTGCCTCGGCTTCGTCGTCGTGCTTATCGATGTCAGTGTGGTCAATGTCGCACTCGATGCGCTGCGCTCGGCATTCGGCGCCGACGTCCTGGACCTGCAGTGGGTGGTCAATGCCTACGGCTTGGTCTTCGCCTCTTCACTGCTGCTGGCCGGGGCATTGGGTGATCGGTTTGGCGCCAAGCGCGTATTCATGGCGGGATTCGCCCTGTTCAGCCTGGCCTCCGTCGGCTGCGGCCTGGCGACCTCCCTGGCCGCCCTGATCGGTTGGCGAGTGGCCCAGGGATTGGGAGCCGCGTTGCTGGTACCCACTTCGCTGTCATTGCTGCGCCAGGTGTTCGAAGATCCCGCTGCACGCAGCCGGGCCATCGGCTGGTGGGGAGCCGGTGGTGGTATTGCCTTGGCCGCCGGGCCGGTAATCGGCGGCGTGCTGATAGAGAGCTTGGGATGGCGCAGCATTTTCCTGGTCAACCTGCCCATCGGCGTGATCGGGCTCTGGCTGACCGCGCGTCATGCCCCGGCCTCGGTAGCACAGCGCGGACGAAGCCTCGATCTACCCGGACAGGTCACCGGTGTACTTGCATTGGGGACGCTGACCCTGGCCCTTACCGAAGCCACTGATCTGGGCTGGACCAGCCCCGCTGTCTTGGGCGTACTGGGGCTGTGCGGCGTCTTCAGCGGCGCCTTTCTCTGGCTGGAGGCGCGCAACCCCGAGGCCATGCTGCCGCTGGAATTGTTCCGGGATTGGACGGTCGGCAGCGCGACCGTCATTGGCTTGATCATCAACCTGGTGTTCTACGGAATGGTCTTTACCTTCAGCCTCTTCTTCCAGTCGATCTGGCAATTGAGCCCACAACGTACCGGCCTGGCCTTCCTGCCAATGATGGCGGTGCTGATGCTGATGAACATCCTCGCCGGGCGGCTCATGGGGCGTCTGAGCGAGCAGGCCCTGGTGGTGGCGGGCCTGACGGTTTCTGCCTGCGGTTACGCCCTGATGCTGCCCGCCTTGGCGACGCAGTCCTACACGCTTCTGGTCCTGCCGATGCTCCTTGCCGGCAGTGGCATTGCCCTGGTGATTCCCACTATCACCCAGGCGGTACTGACGGCCGTTCCTGCAAACCGCGCGGGAGTCGCTTCCGGCCTGCTGAATGCGGCACGACAAGTCGGGGGCGTCATGGGGGTGGCGCTCTTCGGCGGCCTGGTCCGGCACGCGCAGCCAGCGCTGTTTATGCTCGGTATGGAGCAGGCGCTGATTGCCTGCGTGGCGCTACTGGCGGTGAGTATTGTGACGGGATTCTTTGGCTTGAGGCATCACCGCGCTCAACGCCTTGCCAACCGTCGTGCCTGCACCTGAGGGTGTTCTCCCTTTCGGGCTTAATTTAGATATAGACGACTGGTCTATTTATTTATATAGTCCGTTTCACGAACACACTCATGACCCTCGTCATACGCCAGCACATCCATGCCACGGCCCCGTTCGAAATCGTTGAAAAGGGGTTCACGGCTGCTGGCCTATCGAGATCCCGCAGTGTGGTCGATGTTTTTTATCCATTTAATAGACGACCGGTCTATTAATACGAATAACGCAACGACCCATTTCGACAGCTACACTCCTCACCTCAACCGACAGGTAGATACCATGAAGATCCTCGTAGTCCTGACTTCCCATGACACCCTTGGCGACACCGGCAAGAAGACTGGCTTCTGGCTCGAAGAGTTGGCCGCCCCCTATTACGCCTTTACCGACGCTGGCGCCGAACTGACCCTGGCGTCGCCCAAAGGTGGCCAGCCGCCGCTTGACCCCAAGAGCAACGAGCCCGACTTCCAGACCGAAGCCACTCACCGTTTCGAAGCCGACGCGGTCGCTGTTCAAGCCTTGGCCAATACCCGTAAGCTGGCTGAGGTCTCCATCGCCGACTTCGACGCCGTGTTCTATCCCGGTGGCCATGGCCCGCTGTGGGATCTGGCGGAAGACACCCATTCCATCGCCCTGATCGAAGCCTCCATCCAAGCGGGCAAACCCGTCGCGGTGGTCTGCCATGCACCGGCGGTACTGCGCCACGTCAAGGGTAGCGATGGCCATCCGCTGGTGGCGGGCAAGGTGGTCACCGGCTTCAGCAACAGCGAGGAAGCCGCCGTGGGTCTGACCGAGGTCGTGCCCTTCCTCGTGGAAGACATGCTCAAGGCCAATGGCGGGCGCTACACCAAGGGTGCCGACTGGCAGTCCCACGTCGAAGTCGACGGGCTGCTCGTCACCGGCCAGAATCCGGCCTCCTCCGAAGCCACAGCCCATGCGTTGCTCAAACTGCTGGCCTGAGAAGGTGTCTGTAGCCTTGCACCACAATGATCGAAATTAGACCAGTCAATTAATACTCGATCAAAAAAATACCCGCCCCCAGAGGCGGGTATTGCATTCCAGGAGAAGTCAGATCCCCAGCATGGCCTTGGTCGTGGCCATGGCATTTTCCAGGGGGCGGCCATTGCGATGCAGCTTGCTCATCAGGCTCGCGCCAAGCCACAGCTGATACAGCGCCGTAGCCGTGCGATGGGCGTTGCCTGACGACAGGGACGCGTCGCGCAGCCCCTGTTCGATACAGTCAGTGATGTGTTCGATGATCCGGTCGGCGCCATCACGCAGGGTGATGCGCATGGGTTCAGAGAGGTCCGCCACTTCGGCGCTCAACTTCACGACCAGACACTTCTGCCCGTCGCAGGGCTCGCCATGGCTGTCCAGCCAATTCTGCCAATAGCCCATGAGGCGTTCGCAGCCACTCTGCCCTGGCGCGGCGAAGCGCTGCTCCATGTCGGCCAGGTAGTGGCGGAAGTAGTCTTCCAGCAGCGACTGGCCGTACTGCTCCTTGGACTTGAAGTAGTGGTAGAACGACCCCTTGGGCACGCCCGCCGTCTGCAGGATTTCGTTGAGGCCGACACCGGTGAAACCTTTGACCGACATCATCCGGTGGCCGGTATCGAGCAGGTGTTGGCGAGTGTCATCATAGCTGGGTTTCATGGTGCGCAGGATATCCAGAACTAGACCAGTCGTCTATATGGCAATTCAGTGACCTCATTATAAGCGTGATCTGCGCAATCGCGCTGAATCAGGAGAGGGGAGCACGAGTCACTCCCCTTCAGGTGAACTTCAGCCCTGGGCCTTGGCGGCCGCCAGGTAGGGGGCCAAGCGCCGTCCCATTTCCTCTCCGAGTGCCTGCAGCGCACTCATGGGGCGGACCATGACTTCGAACTCGACAATCTTGCCAGTCTCGTCGAAACGTATCATGTCGATGCCCTTGAGCTGTCGCCCCGCCACCTCGGCGCTGAACTCCAACACCACACTGAGGCCGTCGGCGGTGACCAGTTCACGATGGTAGGTGAAGTTTTCGAAGACCTTGATGACCGTGCCGAGGATGGTCGAGACCACCAGCACCCCGGGGTATGGGGTATGAGCCATGGGAGAGCGGAACACCACATCTGCCGCCAACAGTTCGGGCAGAGCGGCCAGGTCGCCGTGCGCAACCATGTCATGCCAGTGTTGCAGGGAGGCAGCGGCTTGCGGGTGAAGCTTGAGTTCGGACATCTTGCGTTCCTCGGTATCGTTATTGTTCTGGAGTACGTTCAACGTTCAGCAGCCAACCCCGACGGTATTGCGGGTTGGTGGCGGGACCTCAGCCTGCATTGAACTGTGCAGTGCAGCCTTATACCCTAGCCGATCAGAGCTTATGTCAAGGATAGTCATGCGCGTCATCGTAATCGGCGGTTTGGGCAACTTCGGAGCGCGTATCTGCCAGCGCCTCGCGCAGGAGCCGGGTTTGACGGTGATAGCTGCCAGTCGCAGCACTGGCGGGGGCGTCCATACCTTCAGCTCCGGTCGGACCGTTGCCACCCTCCCCCTTGATATCAATTCCCCCGACTTCGAAGCCCGTCTCGCCGAAGCTGCACCGGGCCTGGTCATCCACTGTGCCGGGCCATTTCAGGGCCAGGACTATGGCGTCGCGAAGGCAGCTTGTGCTGTCGGCGCACACTACCTTGACCTCGCGGACGGTCGAGACTTTGTCGAGCACTTCTCAGCCAATGTAGACGCTCAGGCCAAAGCCGCGGGCGTGTTGGTTATGCCGGGTTGGCCTTTGCGCGCTGGAATGACGGCGCATGGCGTAAACAATTCGGTTGGCAGGACATCCGGCGCTTCAGCTTCGTCGGCTTGTCCCCACGCCTGGGAGCGGCGTGTGATGTGCCGGACCTCGCCCTGTTTCCTGCCCGATACCCGGGTGTCCGCGACGTCGAGTTCCATGCCGCGCTGGAACTGCGGATTCAGCATATCTGCCTCTGGTTGGCAGCCGCCTTGCGTCGGCTTGGCTTGCCATTGCCGATCGATCGATGGGCGGCTCGGCTGGATGCACTGTCCGCGCGGGTGCTTGATCCTCTGGGCAGTGACATGGGCGCCATGAAGGTTCAAGTGCGAGGGGTGCTTGAGGGTGGCAAACAAGGTTGTTTGACTTGGCAGTTAACCGCACCGGGCGGGAACGGGCCGGAGATTCCCTGTATGGCGGCGGTGTTGCTCGCCTGCAAATTGGCGAAGAACGAGCTTCATCTGACGGGAGCGTTCCCGTGCATGGGGTTACTGGAACTGGAGGAGTTCGAGGTTGAATTCCAACGCTGGAAATTCACCTCTGCCATTGCCGAGGAAACGCAATGAAGCAACGTCGAATCAGCCTGATCATGCCCTCCTCGGCCGCCGATGCTTTTGAAGCGTTTCACAACCATAGCCTGCGTCGGCAGTGGGATACCTTGCTGTCCCATGCAGCGGTCGAGGGTGGCGGCAGTCACCCTTACATCGGCGCAATCACGATCAACCAGGGGCGTGGCTGGAAACGTCTGTTTGCGTTGCGTACGCGTTTCGTTAACTACCGGCCTGCCCAAGTGGCGGCTGCGGTAATAGTGGAGCCGGCGGGATGCTTTCAGTGGTGGGCCGCTTCAATGCGGCATCGTGACCTTGATGATGCCACCTCGGAGCTGATTTATACGTTCAGCGTCCGACTGCGACCGAGGTGGCTGGGGTGGATGCTGGATCCGCTGGTCAACCGGGTGTTCGAATGGGAAACCCGTCAGCGTTTTGCGGCGATGGCGGCGTACCTGGGTGCTGTTACCAAGGAGCCCGGGGTATGAAAGTCGGATTTCGATAATCCGCCGAAGACTTTCCACCTGTATGAGCGGCTGATGCCTGGCTCCGGGCTATTCTGCAAGACGCCTTGCTGGTTAGGGAATTGAGGAAGCGATGACTGACCGTGAACAACTCCATCGAGATGGCTATGTACTGCTTCGTCGAGCGATCCCGGCCGAGTGGCTGGGTGAGCTTCGCGCCGTGTTCGATGCGGGTGTGAAAGCCTCGGACCAATGGCCAGTGCCGCGTAGCGCGGACTGTCGCCATTCGCTGTTGGACGTTGATTCGAAGGTTCAGGCCGTGTGCCGTCTACCGGCGGTGCTGGCGGCGGTGGGTGAGTTGATTGGAGAACGGTTCTTCCTCTCGCAGGTGGAGGGTCGCGAGCCCCTTGCCGGTGGCGGTCATCAGCAGCTGCACCGCGACTTGTCGGCCCAACGGCCCGGCGACATGGTGGGAGTCCTGGCTTATTTCGACGATTTTGGCCCCGAGAACGGCGCAACACGTATCGTCCCCGGCAGCCATCGCCCTGAGCCGGGAGAGCCGCCATTCAACTTCAATGACGAGTCCCGATCCGTGCAGCTTTCAGGCTCCGCGGGTGACATCCTGGTATTTGATGTCGATCTGGTGCATGCGGGCAGTCTGAACGCCATCGGCGCACGCCGTCGCTCCATCCTGATCAGCTATTTTGCGGAACCTCTATACGCCTCACACCTGGAAACAGTGAGCCTGCGAAATATCCGGATGGACACAACCGAACGGTTCGATCCCGTGGGTTCTGGACAAGAGGTTCAGCGTTGATGCATTGGCCTGCGCTATTACTGATGCGTCCTGACGCTCAAAGAGAGAACGTCAGCTCCTGATTGAAGTAACTCACTGACAGGACGTGACCGGCACCTTTGATGTCGATGGGTGCACACATGGCGCCAGTAGAAACCAAGTCACCCGCACGCAGTGTCACGCCCCGCTCGGCCGCATGCTGGTACAGGGCCGCCAGTGAACTCAGAGGGTCTGTGGCGCTGTCACCAACCAGCCCCTTTGCCTTGGGTAGGCCGTCCAGATTAACGACGGCAGTTTCGGCCAGTTCACGCATCATCTGCAGGTCAAGACCTTCGCAAATCGGCTTGCCCACGACCAGCGCTTCGAAACCGACGTTGTCCGCGGCATAACTTGGCCACCCGACTGTCTTACGGTCCGTGAAGCGTGAGCGCAGCACCTCGAAGGTCACACAGGTGGAGCGAATGTCTTCAGGATCCACCGTTCGGCCAGCCAGCGGAGGAAGGTCTCGATCCAGAACGAAAGCAATTTCGCATTCGACAGTCACCGAGGCATCAGCAGGCAGTTGCAGGTGTATGCCACTCCCATGCAAACGGGCTTTTTCCAACTGCCCTACCAGCGGCCGTGACAATTTTGCCGCGCGCATCGCGCCTGGGCTACCCACGCCCAGCTTCCAGCCAGCCCGAACACCGCCGGCGGCTTTAAAAAGCTCGTCCTGCGCGTCATAGCCCTGTTCAAGGGTTTGCGGTTTTACTTCAGTTGGGAGCATGTTCAGCAGCTCGCCGCTGCGCCACACCTTCAACAAAACCGATGCGGTAGCGACTGGATCAAAACGAGTAGTTTGCATGTGGAGCTCCTTATTATTCGGCACGCAGTCGCCATGGCGGAGGATAACACCGGTAGCGGCATACCCATCTTCGCGCTCAGTCCTGCTCCACTGACAAGGTCCTTGTAGGCATGCTTGAGTGGATAACCATTGCTGAACTGCCCGGCAAGAATATGCGGCACAAAGAACTCCGAGGCATAACTACGACCTGTGCCACTGTTCACGACCGCCGCGACTTTCTCTGCGTTCAGACCCAGCTTGACGGCCATCGGCAGGATTTCAGCAATAGCCGCGCAGTTGATATCGAGCAGCAATTGATTGATGAGTTTCGTCAGTTGACCGGTACCTGCCGCGCCCATGTAGAGAACGGTTATCGCATTCGGCCAAGGCGCGGCGATCCCCCGGTCGCCAGCATTTGAAATACACGGCGTTGCTCGATAGAGTCGCGCCCCGATCCGGCCAAAGGTGCCGGATGCTCGTGGTGAAAAGGGGTTGCCGTTGAACGAACAGACATTGTCCATGCGCCTGGAGCGCGTGGCGGCGCATGTGCCCGCAGGTGCGCGCCTGGCCGATATCGGCTCGGATCACGGCTACCTGCCGGTGGCGTTGATGCGCCGTGGCGCCATTGCGGCGGCGGTGGCTGGCGAGGTGGCATTGACGCCGTTCCGCGCGGCCGAACGCACCGTGCGCGAGAACGACCTGGAGCAGCAAATCACTGTGCGCCTGGCCAATGGCCTGGCGGCGATCGAGCCGGGAGACGGGATCACGGCGATCAGTATCTGCGGCATGGGCGGCGAGACCATCCGTGACATCCTCGATAGCGGAAAAGCACACCTGAGCGGCCAGGAGCGCCTGATCCTGCAGCCCAACGGCGGCGAGCAACCACTGCGCCAATGGCTGATGGAAAACGACTACAGCATCCTCTGCGAGGAACTGCTGCGGGAAAACCGCTTCGACTACGAAATCATCGTCGCCGAGCGCGCCGGGCCGGTGATGTATAGCGCCGAGGAGCTGTATTTCGGCCCGCTGCAGATGCAGGCACGCAGCCCGGTGTTCCTGGCCAAGTGGCAGCGTGTGCTGCGTGAGAAGCAGAAGACCCTGACCAATTTCGCCCGGGCGCGGCAGGCTGTTCCTGAGGAGAAGGTGCAGGAGGTTGCCCGGCAAGCCCGATGGATTACTGAGCTGCTGGCTTGAGGGACTTTGCCTTGCGCTATGACTGATGTGTCCTGAAGCTCAAAGGGAGAACGTCAGCTCGTTATTGAAGTAACTCACTGACACGACGTGGCCGGCACCCTCCTCGGCATTTTGTTGGTGTCGTTGTTTTTCAGCGTGGTGACCGAGTGGATCGGGTTGTACTTCTTCTGGCCGGAGGAAGGCTGGCATCACTCGCGCGACATGCTGAACAGCGAGCTGGAGTGGTTGTCGGCAGCCTTTGCCCAGAGCCTGATGGCCGAGCAGCCCGGGCAAACCGCTCGTTGGATCGTCGGCCTGGCGTATGAATGGGATTTCGAGAAAGCCGGTTTGATCCAGTGGACCACCCAATCAGCCGAGCAGGCCCGATTGAACAGTAACCGGGATACAGGGTTTCAGTGCTACCTGGGGCTGGCCTATGTGCACTTGGAAAACTACGGGCTGGCGGCGGACTATGCGGCGCTGACCTTTCTGGCGCGAATTTTGATACTGACGCTGCCGTTGTTCCTGATGGCGCCCCTCATAACGGTGAAGCACTCCGATTAGCTGTGCTTCCGGGAGCCCAGCCTGTGCTACTGACCTCAACCGATGCCAGCAAGGACGTTGAAAACCGCTGCGAGCGTAACTAATCTCGCAGCGTATAACCGGCAATCAATCCATCACTTCCAACTGGCTGCCAATACTGGTGCCAACCCAGCATATGCGTTATCAGAGAGAGTGGTTTGAAAGTACGTCGGCGGAGAGAAAGATGCCATCGCATTCACAAGATTTTGAACCTGAGAATCCAAGAGAACCTTACCATCAGAAGCCACAAACTTCTCTACATGGTTTGCACTGCCCGAGAACCAATCCTTTACAACGAATGCATCCGTCGTCCCCATCACGCTGACTTCAAGATCATTGGTGCTGCTCAGCTGACGAAACCAAAGCTGATCACTCGTGATGTTGTAAGAAAACAGCGCCTGATCCTGATTTCCGACTGTCGCATCCGTGTCAATAATCGTATCTCGGCCAAACCCACGCGCCATTACATATGTGTCATTACCCGTACCACCAATGAGCGTATCAGCGCCGCCTCGTCCCTCTAGACGATCATTTCCAGCGCCACCGGTGAGGATATTGGATGATGAATTTCCGATCATTATATTATCAAGGACGTTACCGGTGCCATTAATCGCAGCACCGTCCGCCAGCGTCAGATTCTCGACATTGCTCCCTAACGTGTAACTAATCGAGGACTCCACACTGTCAACCCCTTCATTAGCATTTTCTACAACCACATCGCCAACGTTATCGACATAGTAAGTATCATCTCCAAGACCGCCAACCATTCTATCTGCACCGGCGCGCCCATCCAAAGAGTCATTGCCCGCCCCACCAGTCAAAGTATTCGCAGCACTGTTGCCTACAATCGTGTTATCCAGAGCATTACCTGTGCCATTGATAGCCGCCTTACCGGTGAGATAAAGGTTTTCAACGTTGGCGGACAACGTCCAAGTAACACTAGACTCTACGGTATCAATCCCTTCGTTAGGTAGCTCGATCGTCACATCACTGACAGAGTCGACAATATAGACATCATCGCCTGTACCGCCAGTCATTGTGTCATTACCAGCCCCACCATTTAGCAGATCGTTGCCCGCATTCCCGATTAACGTATCATTTCCAGCATTACCATTCAGAGTGTCGTCACCCGCACCGCCGACCAATTTATCCGCACCACTGGTCCCGTTTAACGTTTTTCCTGGCACTTGTATAGCGACATTAAAAGCACTGCTAACAGATCCTCCAAATGGATCACTTGCAGTAACCACGATATTCAAGGGTGCTACAGCGCCAACAGGAACAGTGCCACTAAACTGACCTGTCGCAGAGTTAATTTTCAACCAGACGGGCAGCACTGCCCCATTTGAAAGTTTTGCGCTATAGCTTAAAACATCATTATCAGGGTCAGAAAATACAGAGGCCAATGAATATATAAACGACTGACCTTCGACAAAAAACTGATCGTCTTGTGGTGCACGCACAACGGGAGCTCTGTTGGGGTTACCTACAGTGAAATCCAGCACCGTACCAGATTTTGCTTCATAACTATCCTTGGCCCAAAGAACCATCCGCGGTTTCCCAATATCAGCAGCCGTTGGGGTCCCCGATAAAGTCCGAGTAACCGGGTCAAATTTCAACCACCCTGGAAGACGGTCTTGTTCAAAGTAAGCAGTAACGTCATAAAAAACCTTATCCCCCTTATCAGAATCCGTCGCAAAATTCTCGGGAACTACATAGCTGAAAAACTCACCCACCGATGCTCTCAAGATGGGAGCAGCCCCTACGACAACGGGCCTATTGTTTACTGCATTATTTTTAATTTCCTCAAAATCTGAGGCACCCCACACCTTGCCATCAGAAAACTCGACTCTGTCAATTTTATTATTGTAAATGACACCACCACGGACCTCATCCGCCACATAGTATCCGGTCACCACGAGTTTATCTGTAGTGCCCTTAACCCGAAAGACAAGGTCAACGTTATTTTGCGTATAAATAATCAACTCATCACTTTTAACATCCGTAAATCTGATCGTATTGACAGCAGAAACCACATCACTGTCATTGATCGTATCGGCACCATCCCCCTTGCTGAAAACATAAGTATCGTTACCCATACCCCCTACTAAACTATCGTCACCTTGCCCGCCGACTAAAACATCATCCCCAGCCCTGCCGTCTAATACGTCATTTCCGGAGCCGCCACGAATGACATCATCACGGTCGAATCCGTAAAGATGATCATCTCCAGAACCGCCTTGAAGAACCATTGAATTAAGAGCAAACTCATCATATTTCAGAGAACCAGAAAAGCTATCACTGAACTGGATGCCCTGGCGAGCACCAATCGTGTCGTAAAAAAGCCCATCAATGGTAAGCGTCGAGCCTCCAGGAATTCCAACAATCAAATACCTATAATCAAAAGTAATGCTGATATCTTGAACACGCACACCATCAAGGAAAATATTTATTTTTTCTGGCAGGCTCGCAATTCGGTCATGCCCGCCGCCCGACCTCATAATGTAAGTATCTGATCCAGCCTTATCGCTTTCATAGATATCGTTCCCGCTTCCCCCGTCCAGTACATTATTGCCGGCTCCAGAATAAAGAATATCGTTACCTGAACCGCCATAAAGCTGATCATCTCCTTCACCGCCATAAAGCTGATCATCTCCGTCACCGCCGAGCAACGTGTCGTTACCCTCAAAAGCCCAAAGGACATCGTTACCTGCGCCGCCGTCAAGTACCCCGCCGTTTCGAAAGGAGTAGAGAACATCATCGCCATCAGTGCCAATTGTCATTCGTTTTTCAAGAGCAGATTGATCCCATGCGCTCACACTGGAGAACTCAATAAGGTCAAGTTTATACTCATCGCTTTTGAAATACTGAGATACGCTTACCGAGCGTTGAATACCATAAGCACTAATAATCAGGTCATATCCCGACCTCGAAAAAATCGTATTACTTACCAGGAAGCCCTGCCCTAA
>Ga0302154_10000800_pt1 | contig 28008 bp, 27 predicted proteins | sample I_Bog_N2_3_FD_193507 | JGI IMG/M metagenome (GOLD analysis project Ga0302154, IMG submission 193507) | Peat permafrost microbial communities from Stordalen Mire near Abisko, Sweden - I_Bog_N2_3 | ecosystem: Environmental > Terrestrial > Soil > Wetlands > Peat | place: Sweden: Abisko, Stordalen... | reverse complement strand
TCCGAGTTGAGCGACTGCTCAACTACTGTAGCGCATCCCGAGACCCGACGACCAGCGTCACTGCGGACGACCCCCGGCCAGCCCCTCACCGGGGGGAGAGTCGGTCGCCCGAACGACTCCGACCGCATGTCGCCGGCTCCCTACTCCCTGGAGGAGCGGATGCCGTCGAGCCCGGCCTCCAGGATCGGGCCGAGGTACTCGGGCGCACCGTGGATCGAGGCGATGGCGACGACCATGTCGAGGATCTGTTCGAACGTGAGATCCGCTCGAACCTCACCGGCGCGCTGGGCCTCGTCGAACAGCGGTCGGCCGGCCCCCATCACCCGGCTGCGACTCTCGCCCATGACGGAGGCACTCCCCCCGGACTGCTTGAGCAGCTCGGTGCCGACCGGGTGTTTGCTCGTGACGAAGGCGGAGAATCGATGGAGCCACGCCAGGAACACCGCTCCCGGTGTCGCAGCCTCCAGGGTCGCCGCGGCCTCGCACACGGCATCGACCTCATCGATGTAGAGCGCCTCCAGCAGCTCACGTCGGCCGGGGAAGTTGCGGTAGAGGGTGGCCATGCCGACTCCCGCACGGCGAGCGACCTCGGCCATCGACACTTCGGCCTCCGGGTCGGCGAAGGCGGAGCGGGCGGCGCTCAGGATCTTGGCCCGGTTGCGCTCTGCGTCGGCACGCCTCGCGGGAGATGGCAGCTCGTCAGCGGTCATAGGAGGTTCCAAGTGGACAGCCTATCCGTTCTCCGGTAGCATGAAGTGGATAGCCTATCCACATACTCATCCACCAGGGGGATCGCCATGCAGGACCAGCCCGTCGCCCTCATCACCGGCGCCAACAAGGGGATCGGTCTCCAGATCGCCAAGGACCTCGCCGGGCACGGATTCACGGTGCTCGTCGGATCACGCAACCTGGAGCAGGGTCAGACAGCCGCCCGTCGAGTCGGGGACCACGCCCACGCTGTGCAGCTCGACGTCACCGATGAGCGCTCCATCGCCCGGGCGGCCGAGCGCATCCGCTCCGAGTTCGGCCGACTCGACGTGCTCGTGAACAATGCCGGCATCTCGCACGTCGACACGCCGGGCCGGACGTTCGAGGAGGTCGTGGCGGCGGGCCGCCTGAGTGTCGCCCCGCTGGCCGAGGTGCATGCCATCTTCGACACGAACGTGTTCGGCGTCATTGCCGTCACGCAGGGGATGCTTCCTCTCCTCCGTGAGTCGTCAGCGGCACGCATCGTCAACGTGGCGAGCTCGGGCGGTTCGCTGACCCTGAACTCGGACCCCGCGAACCATCACCGCTCGATGTTCGGCAGCTACTCCGCATCGAAGGCGGCGGCCAATGCCGTCACGGTCGCCTTCGCCGCCGAACTCGAATCGGCTGGCATCAAGGTCAACGCCGCGTGCCCGGGGTTCACCGCCACGGACCTCAACAACTTCCGGGGTACCCGCACCGTCGAACAGGCCGCAGGGGAGCCGGTGCGCCTGGCGCTCATCGGTGCCGACGGTCCCACGGGCACGTTCTCGAACGAGGACGGCCCTCTCCCCTGGTGACGCGACCGGTCACCTCGGTGCGTGCCGCCGGCGCGCCCGACGTCGAGGCCGGTCGCACCCGAGGAGGCGAGGAGGGCTACCGGTGGCCCTGGCTGAGTCGGGCCGCGCCGGTCGGTGCGTCGGTCGAGAGGGCGGCATCCGCCGCATCTATCAGACGCTCGCCGATCCGCATCAGTAGGTATCCGAACCGATGCCCGATCGCGGGCAGGAGCCGGTGCCGGATGGCATCGGGACCCGAGGGGATCCGAGCCCGACGGGCCGCGTGCAGGAGTTCGGCCTGCCGGTCCTGCACCAATCGATCTACGTAGACGGGGTTCACGACATCGCTCGCTTTCTCAGTTCCACCAGAGTAGAGCACTTGAGTTGTAAAAACAAGCAAGAACCTATATAGTCATTTACCTATGCAGATATCGGACACAAGAGGAACCACGCCCGGCACGGTCCAGGTGATCGGCCCGTCGATGATGCTGGACCTGTCGTGGTGCGCACACGGAGCGTTCTCGGACCGCCTGCGTGAGGCCCACCCGATTCTCGACACCGTCTACGGGCAGGACGATGGATTGCGCGACCGGGTCCAGAACTTCTGGCCGGACGGAGTGAACTACTTCGCGGAGGCTGAGGTCCTGGCCTACCTGGCGGACGCACTCGAGGTCACGGACTTCTCCGACCTGCGAGCACGGCTCGACACCGCCCTGGCGACGGTTCCCCTGGATCTCGCGCTGGAGTCGGAGACCCCTGACGACCGACGGAGGATCCTGGATCGTCTGGCCCAGCTGCAGCGGTCCCCTCGAATACGTCATCAGTACTTCGACCTGCTGGAGGACTTGTGGGTCCCGTTGGCCGAGTGGTGGGTGACCGACGGGCGCTCCTCGGTGAGTTCGGCGTTGTCCGATGTGCGTAGATCGCTCGAACGAGGAGCGAAGTGGTTCGAGGTCGTGACGAGCGAGTGCGAGACCCTGAGCGAACAGCTGCCGTCGATCATCGAACGGAACGAGAACGGGCAACCACTGATCCTCGCCGCGTGTGCCTTGTTCGGCAGAGGGCTCTACCTCGAACTCCCGGGCTGCACGCTGATCGGATTCGGCACCCATGCATCGGTGCAGGGCGCGCGCGTCCGGACCGAACATGTCGTCGCGCCACTCCGGGCTCTCGCCGATCCGACGCGACTGGCCATCTTCGAATACCTCCGGTCCGGCGGGGCCGGGGTGACCGAGATCGCGCAGGCGTTCGCCCTTTCGCAGCCGACGGTCAGCTCCCACGTCAAACGACTGCGCGATGCCGGGCTCGTCTCGGCCGATCGACAGGGCAACCGGACGGAACTCTCCATCAACTCGTCGGCGGCCGATGCGCTGGCCAAGGACCTGAACGGACTGCTCACCCGGGAGTCCGCCAGCTGAGGTCGCCTGACCTCCCGTGGCGCGGTAGCTCGCCTCAGCGACTGCCGTAGGCGAGCACGAAGTCGTCGAGGGTCGCCGTGCACAGCGAGTGCTGGCTGTCCGGGAGGGTGCACGTCTCGATGTAGCTCGGCTCCGATCCCGACGTCGGTGGGTGGTACGTCACGACGCCGTTCGCGGGGTACTCACCGCCGGAGCCGGCGCCCGAGCCCCTGACCCCCGGCGGGTCCAGGAACCCGGCGATCCCGTCGCCGATCGGGTCGATCGACTCACCGGTATGCGGGCCAGGACACAGCGACGGGTCTCCCGCGTAGTCGATGGCGCACTGGTGGGCGGCGGCGGGGAACACCGGTGTCGTCTGTGCGTAGTTGCAGCTCGCACAGGCACTCGCCTGATCACCGACGACCTGCTCGCCGGTGTCGCGAGTGGCGCCGGACGCCGTGGGGTCGGGTTGTCCCTCCGGGTATGCCGCGACGTCGCTACTGCCGTCGGCCGCGATCACCGCGGAGCACGCCCAGCCGGTCGGCGCCAGGATCTGCATCTGCCCCTGGGCATCGGTGTAGACGGCGATGCGGCCCACCAGGCTCGACGGGATCGACCTCGCCACCGTCGACGGCAGAATCGGCGTTCCTGTCGCCTGGACCCCGTAGGTCGTGGGGCAGATGACTCGGGCGAGCTGGACCGAGACCATCGTGGCCGTCGCCGGTCCGGACGTCGTCGAGGGCATCGAAGCGGTCGTCGTGCCCGGGCCCGCGGTCGTCGTGGTCTCCCTGGGCTTCGCCCCGGTGGTCGTCGTGCTCGAACCACTGGTGGAGCCGCACGCCGCCAGCAGGAGGGACAGGGCCGCGAGGCCTATCGAGGTGAGGATGCTCCGTCGCACTGGTGACCTCCTGGGATGACCCGCCCATCAGATTGTGCACCGGAACGGCTCCTCTGACGACAGGCGCCGAGCCGAACGGCTGGGTTGCCCGCTCTCCGGACCGGACCGGGCGAGTCGGACGGGCGAGCGCCAGCGGACGAACGATGGAACACTGCGGCAACTAGCGTGAATTCATGGTCTCTTGCCTTGGGTTACCTGGTATCCAAGAAGGCGGCGACCGCCGGGTGGCCGGATGAACGCACTGCTGATCCGTTCCATGGCACCGGGGAGCATCACCGGCAGCATCACCGGCAGCATCACCCACTGGCTACTCGGCTTCCACGGCGCCCTCGCCTACACCCTGGTCGGCGTGCTGGTCTTCGCCGAGGCGGCTCTGTTCGTCGGCTTCATACTCCCCGGCGAGACGGCTGCGGTCGTCGGCGGGGTCCTGGCTGGAGCGGGTTCGGTGAATCTCGAGGCGATGATGGTCGTGGTGGTGTTCTCCGCCATCGTCGGTGACTCCGTCGGCTACATCGTCGGGCGGGCCGCCGGGCCATGGCTCCTCGACCGGAGACCTCTCCGGGGAAGAGCCGCCGTCGACCGCACGAAGGATCTGCTGGAGCGCAGAGGTGGACCGGCCGTGTTCATCGGGAGGTTCGTCACCTTCGCCCGTGCGGTGGTCCCCGGCCTGGCCGGGATGAGTGGGCTCCGCTACCGGACGTTCCTGGCCTACAACGCCCTCGGCGGGCTGCTGTGGGGTGTGGGGTACACCCTCCTCGGATATCTCGTCGGCCGCTCGTTCACCCGGATCGTGTCCGACCTGAGTACGGCCTCACTCGTACTGATCGGCGCGGCTGTCTTCGCCGGCATCGTCTACCTGCTGATCCGCCGGCGCTCGCAGCGACGCGACGCCGCGTGGCTGGCTGCCCACCCGACGTCGTAGCGGGACGACGGCCAAGTGAGCCGGCCTCAGTCAGCCGTCGGTCCGCCGACCGGCAGGAATGTGGCGAAACTGGTGACAGCCGCGGTGGCGACGACCACATGGGCGGCCATCAGGGCGATCACACCGCCCCAGGTCGCGTGGTCGCTCCCCGTGATCCCGATGGCGAGGTCGGGTATGAAGCTGAGGATCACGACGACCGGCACCAGCGTCCGGAGTAGCCGTGCAGGCCTCGCCGCCCTGCTCCGGACGAGCTGCCATCCGACCGCGCCGCCGAGTACGCCGAGGACGATGAGTGCGATGTAGGCACCCGGCCGGAGGGGCGAGAACGCGTGGCTGACCCCGGCCCCGTGGGCCACGGCGGCGATGGCCGTGGTGGCCAGCGCTCCGACCACCACGGCGGCCACGACGGCCAGCGGAACTGCCACCGCCGTCGGCAGGTGCCGCAGACTGCGGGCCTCGGGGCGGGCGGTTGCCGGAGGGCTGGTCACTGTGGACATGGTGTGCTCCTTGGGTTGGGTGGTGCCGTGGCTGGCCCTTGATCCGAGCGTTCGCTGGGAGCCGCTGCCTCGGTTCCAGTGTCTGCCTACCCGTCAGCTGTGTCGTCGCCCGGCGGGCGGGTTCTCCGGTACTCCCTGCGATGTACCGGGAACGCGGACGTGCACCCGGTGGCCTACGTCCTGGAGCGCGACGGTCCCGCCTACCGCCGGTCGCCGACCAGACCGGACTCGTAGGCCATCACGACCAGCTGCACGCGGTCACGTGCGTCGAGTTTGGTCAGCAACCTGCTGACGTGCGTCTTGGCGGTGGCCGGACTCATGAACAGGGACTCGGCGATCTCCTGGTTGGAGCGGCCCTGGGCCACCGACAGGAGCACTTCGTGCTCACGGGCGGTGAGCGAATCGAACATCGACAGGTCGGCCGCCGCCTCGTGGCGCGACCGGTTGGCGATCTCCGCCACCAGGCGACGGGTGACACTCGGGGCCAACAGTGCGTCGCCGGCGGCGACGATCCGGATGGCCGAGAGCAGCTGTTCGGGAGGGGTGTCCTTGAGCAGGAATCCGCTGGCCCCTGCCCGGAGGGCGGCGTACACGTACTCGTCGAGGTCGAACGTGGTGAGCATCAGCACGCGGACGCGCTCGGTCCCCACCCCGGAGGTGATCAGGCGGGTCGCTTCGATGCCGTCGATCCGCGGCATGCGGATGTCCATCATGACCACGTCCGGCCCGGTCTCCTTGGCCAGCTCGACCGCCTCGAGACCGTCGGCGGCCTCTCCCACGACCACCATGTCCGGCGCATTGTCCACCAGGACCCGGAACCCGGCTCGGACCAGTGCCTGGTCATCGGCCACGAGCACCCCGATCGTCACGGCGCCACCGAGGCCAGGGGCAGGGACGCACAGATCTCGTAGCCGGAACCGGGGACGGACCGCAGTTCGAGCGTCCCGTCGAACAGCGCGACCCGCTCGCGCATACCCAATAGGCCGTGGTGGGTACCGATGGACGGCTCCGCCGTCCCCACCGGCGTGGTTCCCCGCGCGCCCGAGCCGTTTCCGCTGTCGGCGACTTCGATGACCAGGGAGTCCGGCGTGTACTGCACCAGCACGGAGGCAGTCGCACCGCCGGCGTGCTTGACGACGTTGGTCAGCGCCTCCTGGACGATCCGGTAGGCGGTCAGGTCCATCCCCTCGGGCAGGCCCACCGCCTGCCCCTTGACTTCCATCTGCACGACGACACCTGCGCTGCGCACCTGGTCCAGGAGTGACGGCAACTCACGCAGACCGGGTGACGGCTCGAGGTTCGCAGGCTCCTGTTCGCCGTCCCGTCGGAGGAGCCCGAGAACCCGGCGGAGGTCGCCCAGGGCCATCCGGCTGGTCGCCTGGATGGCGTCGAGCGACTTCGCCGCTTCGTCCGGTCGATCATCGATCACGTGCCGCCCGACACCGGCCTGCACGGCGATCACGCTCATCCCGTGGGCCACCACGTCATGGAGCTCACGGGCGATCTCCGTCCGTTGCTCCGCCAACTCCCGTCGCGCCCGTTCCGACTCGTCACGCAGCCGTTGTTCGGCCTGCTCGGCGATCCCTCGCACATAGATGCGACGGGCCCGGATGCTGTCCCCGATGAACCACGCGGCGGCGGCCACGACGATGTTCGACGAGCCGGGCGGTTGCGGCCAGAGCGCCAGCGAGACGCAGCTCGCGGTGATGAGGGCGAACTCCGTCCCCCCGAGTGCCATCAGCGAGACCTTCCGGCGGTACCCCATCGCTACCGTCGCCATGGGCAGGGCCACGATGGGCACCAGGTTGAACGACTGTCCGAGGCCGGTGGAGACGGCCACCAGGACGGCAACCAACACCAGGACCGGAATCGGCCAACGTCGGCGTACGGCCACGGCGGCACATGCCACCAGAGCCAGGCCGATCTCGAGGTCGCTGGCGTGCCGTGATCCCGAGCCGAACAGCCCGGCCACCTGGACGACGCACGCCATGAGGACCACGGCGAGCACTCCGTCGAGCACCTTCCACTGGAGCGGAGTCACGCGATGGAGCCACGGTGGTCGCAACTCGACGTCATCGGGAGGAAAGGGCACTGCCACCGACGCTAACGGGGGGTCCCTTCCGACGCATCGGCCGCAGGAGGGTGCTTCCCTACATCGCCAGGCGTAGTGCAACCCTCCTCCGTACCCCGTGCGCCGGAGGGGAGATCGAGCCCGGCGGCCGATGACGGTGGGGACCGCCCGGCGCAGGATGGTTGCAGGGCCGACGAACCGCCGAGCCCGAGACAGGAGCAACGCAATGAACGGACAGACGGCCAGCATCGAGGCCCGAGGACTCACGAAGCGTTTCGGCGACACACTGGCCGTCGACGAACTGAGTTTCGAGGTCTACCCCGGTCAGGTGACCGGATTCCTCGGTCCCAACGGGGCGGGTAAGTCGACCACCCTGCGGATGGTCCTCGGCCTCGACCGGCCCACCGCAGGTGAGGCCCTGATCAACGGGCGACCATTCGTCGAGCACGAGTGCCCGCTCTTCGAGGTGGGTGCCCTGCTGGACCCGAAGGCGTTCCACCCGGGTCGGAGCGCGCGGAGCCATCTGCGCTGCCTGGCGCTCGCCAACGGCATCAGCGGCGAACGTGTCGAGGAGGTGCTCGACATCGTCGGGCTGGCCGGCGTCGGCGACCGCCGGGCCGGCGGCTTCTCGCTGGGCATGGGGCAACGCCTCGGTATCGCGTCGGCGCTCCTCGGTGATCCCGGGATCCTCATCCTCGACGAGCCGGTCAACGGCCTCGATCCCGACGGCATCCTCTGGATCCGGAACCTGTTGCGTTCGTTGGCCAGTGAGGGACGGACCGTGCTGGTCTCCTCCCATCTGATGAGCGAGATGGCGCTCACGGCCGACCACCTGATCATCGTGGGCCGCGGAGCGCTGCTGGCCGACGACTCAGTGGAGAACGTGGTGCAGGCCAGCGGTCACAACTCCGTCCGGGTGCGGACACCGCAAACGGACGAGTTGGTCACGGTCCTCGCCTCCGAGGGACTGACCACCCGGAAGGACGACGACGGCCGGTTGACCGTGGACAGCGGTTCGACCGACCGGATCGGCGAACTGGCCGCCCGTCACCGCATCACGATCCTCGAGCTCACCCTCCTCCAGGCGTCACTGGAAGAGGCATACATGGAACTCACCCACGACAGCCTGACCTACCAGGCGGAGTCATTCACCTCCCTACAGGAAAGCGCGGCATAGCGATGACCACCACCATCTCACCACCGGAACAGCCACTGACCCCCACAGTCGTCACCCGCGGACCTACGACGGCATCGCGGCCTGGACAGCGCCTGTTCCCCGACCTCCTCCGCTCGGAGTGGGAAAAACTCCGGAGCATCCGGACGACCTTCTGGAGCCTGGCCATCGCCGTCGTGGCCATGGTGGGCATCAGCGCAATCGTCGCCGCCGTCCACACGAGCAACTCCGGAGGGGGATTCGACGCCCTTTCGGGGACCTTCACCGGCGTACTCCTCGCCCAGTTGGCGGTCGGAGTCCTCGGCGTGCTGACCGTCACCAGCGAATACTCGACCGGCATGATCCGCTCGACGTTCATCGCCGCCCCACAGCGACGATGGGTCATCGCCGCCAAAGCCGCCGTCATCGGAGTGGTGGCCTTCGTCGTCGGTACCGTCGCCAGTTTCGGCGCATTCTTCATCAGTGCGGCTCTACTGTCCTCGCACGGGATCCATCTCAGTCTCGGGTCGCCGGGTGCGCTGCGCTCGGTGATCGGCGCCGGTCTCTACCTCGGGATCCTGGCCGTGCTCGCCGTCGGTCTGGGGACGCTCATCCGGAGCAGTGCCGGGGGGATCGCCGCACTGGTCGGACTGCTCCTCGTCCTCCCCACCCTGTCCCAGGCCATACCCACCTCGATCCGGGGATCAGTGGAGAAGTTCCTGCCCGCCAACGCCGGACAGGCCGTGTTCTTCCACACCGACACCGGCAGTCTGACGCCCTGGATAGGACTCCTGGTGTTTGCCACCTGGGCCGCCGCCATCCTCGGCATCGCACTCGTCATGGTCGGTCGGAGGGACGCATGATGCGGACCGGAAGGTGACCGGTCCTGGCTCAACGCCTCCCGCCGGTGGTGGGCGGTGCCGCCGCCATGGGGATGGCCCGGTCGACGAGGACAGCCGCGATGGCGGCGGCGGTGGCGAGGGCCTCGGAGTCGAGGACCCGGCTGCGGGCCGACGCACCGTCGAGCAGCAACGCAAGCTGTTCACCCAGCTGTTCGGGGTCGGTGGCGCCCGCCTGACGGGCGGTGTCGGTGAGCCGTGCGGCAAAGGTCTTCTTGTAGTCGCGGGCGTGCCTACGTGCCGGGTGGCCGGGATCGGGGATCTCGACGGCCGCCGCGATGAACGGACAGAGAGGGGAATGGATGTCGAAGGCGGCGAGGAGGCGTTCGCGGGGTGCGAGGTCGGTGCGGTCGAACACTTCGGGAAGGACGTCGGGATCGAATCGGCGGAGGCATTCGGCGATCAGCTCGTCCTTGCCGGTGAAGTGCTGGTACAGCGTGCGCTTGGACACCTCGGCCACCGCGCAGATCTGATCCATGCCGGTGTTGTTGATGCCCTGATCGCGGAAAAGCTGTTGTGAAGCGCTGACGATCCGCTCCCGTGCACCCCTGCCGCGGCGCAGTCCTCGTGGCCCCTTTTCCAACTCCGTCATTCGCCTACCCTAGCCCAGTCGGGTACAGAGCGGTTTACATAGCCAACTTCCCGTGTTACGTTAAGCACACAGGTCGGTGTATCTAGCATCGGCGACGCACAGGAACGGAGCACTCATGGGAAAGCTCGATGGCAAGGTCGCAGTGATCACCGGCGGGACGAGCGGCATGGCGCTGGCCGGTGCCAAGTTGTTCGTCGACGAAGGAGCGCATGTCTTCATCTCGGGCCGGCGCAAGGACGCTCTGGACGAAGCCGTCGAGCTGATCGGCCGGAACGTGACCGGCGTACAGGCCGATTCGGCCGACCTCGACGATCTGGACCGCCTGTTCGAGACGGTCAAGCAGGAGAAGGGAACGGTCGACGTGTTGTGGGCAAGTGCCGGCACGGGTCAGCAGGGCAGGCTCGGCGAGATCACCGAGGAGCAGTTCGATGCCGCCTTTTCGCTGAACGCCCGGGGCACACTGTTCACCGTCCAGAAGGCGCTGCCGCTGTTCAACAACGGGGGCTCGATCTTCATGACCGGCTCCAACGCGTCGCTCCGGGGCTTCCCCGACTGGAGCGTGTACGCCGCGAGCAAGGCCGTGCTGCCCGCCTACGCGCGGGTGTGGGTGTCCGAACTGAGGGACAGGAAGATCCGGGTGAACGTGCTGACCCCCGGCCAGGTCGCCTCGCCCATGATGGAGCAGGTGCTGTCCCCGGAGATGAAGGTGCAGTTCGAGTCCGTGATCCCGCGGCGGGAGATGGGCCACCCGGAGGAGATCGCGTCGGTCGCCTTGTTCCTCGCCTCGGACGACTCGAGCTACGTCAACGGGATGGAGTTGGTCGTCGACGGTGGCACCACGGTGATCTGAGCGAAGACGCCGGCAGGACGGTCAAGACCGACTCATCCAGACACCACGAAGGAGCATGCATCATGACCACCATCAGCATCATCGGTTCGGGCAACATGGCCGACACCATCGGGACCCGGGCGGCGAAACACGGCCACGCCGTCGAATTCATGAGCCGCAACACCGCCAAGGCCGAGGAACTTGCCGACCGGATCGGCGACGGAGCCACCGTCGGCACGTTCGGCGCGACGCCGTCGGGCGACATCGTCATCGTCGCCGTGCTGTACGCCGCCGCAGTCGACGTGGTCGCACACTACGGCGATGCGCTGTCCGGCAGGATCGTCGTCGACATCACCAACCCGTTCAACGACGACGTCACCGGACTCATGACCACCCCCGGCGATTCGATGTCCGAGCGGATCGCCGCGGCCGCCCCCGAGGACACGCACGTCGTGAAGGCGTTCAATACGATCCTCCAGGGCGTGCTCGCTGAAGACAAGCCGGTGGACGTGTTCTTCGCCGGTGACAGCGCCGAGGCCAAAGAACGAGTGGCGGCATTCCTGGAGAGTCTGGGCACTCGGCCGCTCGACGCCGGAGGTCTCGACATGGCTCACGTCCTCGAATGGGCCGGCGTGCTCCTGGTCGGCGTGGCCCGCAGCGGTGCAGGCTTCGACATCGCTCTGGGGGCCAGTGCGCTCTGAACGCATGCTCGAGGCGTGACCTCGTCCGCGGTCGTCCCCATCGACCGACTCGGGCCGGCAGGCGCCAAGGGCACTGTCACCCTGTCACCCCGCAAGGGACAGTCGTTCCCTGGGCTGAGCGGGCCCCGGACCGGACTCCCGTTTCCGCACTCGGCCCGGACGCGAAACCGCTGGTCGGGCGCCCGTGCTCGACGCACAGGACACACCGACCAGCGTTTCAGTGGTGGCGGGGGGAGGATTTGAACCTCCGACCTTCGGGTTATGAGCCCGACGAGCTACCAGACTGCTCCACCCCGCGTCGTGGAGGAACACAGTACCACTCCTCCGGGACGACCCGTCCGCCGCCCCCGAGGTCGGGTGCGACCACGCCCGTCAGTTGCTCAGCGCGTCGGCGGCCGCCTGGTTGGGGTTGGTCGTCGTCGTGGTCGTGCTGGCCACCGGACCGCCGGTCAGCGCCTGGACGGCCTGCAGGGCCGCTTCCAGGGCGTTGATGTCGTTCTGGTAGTTGCCCAGGTTGCCGGCCTTCAGGTCGGCCTGGGCCTGCGTGTAGGAGGCCTGGGCCTGGGCCAGCAGGGCACGCGCCTGGGGTGACAGCGACGACGTCGTCTCCCCGCCGCTGCTCGGTGTGGCCTGGATCGGCGCCCCGAAGAGCGACGTCAGTGCGGCCGACACCGAGTTGGCGATCGTCGCCGACTGATTGCCGTACTGGGCGATCACCCGCTGCAGCGTCGGGAAGCTGTTCCTCGACGACTCGACGTACAGGGGTTGGATGTACAGCAACGACCCCGCTACCGGTATCTGCAGGAGGTCGCCCAGCAACACCGAGGACCCGTTCTGGTTGAGCAGCGAGATCTGACTCGAGATGCTCGGTTGCGCGTCGATCTTGGCGGCCACGATGGCGGGGCCGTTCGGCGGGTTGTCGCGTGGGGTCACGTACATCTTGAGCTCGCCGTACTGTCCGGGGTCCGAGCCGGCGATCATGAACCCCGACAGGTTCTGGATCTGACTGCTCGACGACACCGGAACGAAGGCGTCGAGCAGGGTGAAGGACTGCTGGGTGTCGCCGGGTAAGCGCATCACCTGGTAGATCGGCGACATCCGCACGAGTTGGCCGGTCGACACCACCTCGCCCTGGGCGTTGACCGTCTGGGTGGTGGCGAGGGCCTGGGACGGCGAGCCGGCCCCGGGGTCGGGGGACAGGGTCCACGCGTCGGCGGCGTTGTAGAAGCTCGACGCATTGGTGATGTGGTACTTGCCGTACATGGTGGCCTGGACGGTGAAGATGTCCTCGGGATAACGGATGTGGGTTTTGAGATCGGACGGCATCTTCGAGGCGGGGGTGAACATCCCCGGGAAGGCCTTCTCGTAGGTCTGGATGATCGGATCACTCGGGTCCATCACGTAGAAGGTCATCATGCCCGTGTAGGCGTCGATGACCACCTTGACCGAATTGCGCACGTAGTTGAAATTGCCCGACAGCCCGCTGCCCGACGCCACCGCGCTGGTGTCGGCGTCCTGGGAGTAGGGGTAGTTGGCCGTGGTCGTGTAGGCGTCCTGGATCCAGTCGATGTGTCCGTCGACGATGGCCGGATAGGGGTCGGCGTCGAGATTGAGGAACGGCGCCGCCTTCGACACGCGGGCCTGGACACCACGATCGAACATCAGGCGGGACTTGTTGGTGATCTGGCTCGAGATGAGCAGGTTGATGTCGTTGAACCGGACGGCGAACATGACCTGCTTGAAGAACGAGGACAGCTGCACCCCACCGTCCCCCGAGTAGTGGCTCTCGATGTTGGCGCCGTTGGCGGCCTGGTAGTCGATCTCGAGCTGCTTGGTGTTCGCCACCACGTAGCCCGAGTTGCTCAGACCGAAGTAGACGGACGGCTGGGTGATGGTGGGCAGACCGTCCGTCGACACCGAGGGAACCGAGCCCACGGCGAACGACGGGGCGCCCGTGGACGAGGCGCTGTTGGCCGGCGACACGATCATGCCGTAGCCGTGGGTGAACTGGAGTGTCGTGTTGACCCAGGAGGTCGACGGCAGGTCCTGCGGATTGACCTCCCGGACACCCACCACCGTGGGCGTCTCGACACCGTTGACGTTGTAGCGGTCGATCGGGAGGCTGTTGAACTGGTAGTACGACTTGAGGTCCTGCAGCTTGTCGTAGGTGGGCTGGGTCTGGAGCGGGTCCCACAACCGGATGTTGGCCAGGGTGTCACTGTTGGCCGAGACCTCGGTCGCCGACAGGTTGTTCGACGCCGGGTAGTTCGTGCTGACCACCTTGTTGAGGCCGTAGGCCGTGCGGGTGGCGTCGATGTTGCGCTGGATGTAGGGATGTTCGAGGGTGTTCTGCGCCGGATTCACCTTGAGTGCCTGCACGGCCGCGGGGTAGATCGTTCCGGCGGTCAGCGCGACGAGGAACCACAGGCCGACGCCCAGGATGGGGAGGGCCCAGCCCTGTCGGCGGATGTTGTAGATCAGCAGTGCGGCGGCGGCCAGCGACACCAGGATGAGGAGCTCGAGGGCGGGAAGTCGGGCGTGTACGTCGGTGTAGCCCGCCCCCTGGACGTAGCCGTTGGAGGAGAGGTCGAGGTTGAACCGGGCCAGGTAGTAGCCGACCGCCTTGGTGAGGGCGATCAGGCCCAGGATGACCGACAGGTGCGCCTTGACCGCCGGCCGGACCCGGGGCCTCTGACCCTGCATCCGGATGCCGCCGTTCAGGTAGTGGCTGAGCGTGGTGACCAGTAGCACGACGATGAACGCCACCAGGGTCCAGTGGATCACGAATTGCTGGAACGGAAGGGTGAAGACGAAGTAGGCGACGTTCTTGTGGAACTGCGGATCGGTGGCGTTGAACGGTGTGCTGTTCCGGAAGAGCAGCCAGTTCTGCCATTGACCGAGGGCCTGGGAGCCGACGATGAGCGACAGCGCCACCACGACGACCGCCCGCAGCCACCGCGAGTAGGGCCCGATGACCTCCCGGTACCGCTTGACGAACTCGTCCTCGGCATCCACCGACGGACCCTTGGGGGCGAGGCGCTCGGCGACCAGGAGGCTGATCAGCAGGATGACGGCGAAGATGGCGCTGAACACCAGCATGAGGCCGGCCTTCACCTCGAAGAGCTTCAGCCAGACGGAGTGGAGGTTGACCGAGGAGAACCAGAGGGCGTCGGTGTAGAAGACCGCGAACGTGTGCAGCGAGAGGACGAGGACCACCAGGATGACCGCGGCCAGGATGATCCAGCGGCGTCCCCGGTGGCTCGTCGAGCCGGAGGTCGCGGCGGGCGCGGGCATATCACTGGGTGTGCGCACGGCAGCAGCCTAGGGGGCGCCGGGCGCGAGCAGGCATCGACACCCGGGGTGGGCCGGCGGATGCGCGTGTCCCGTGGGGAAGTCCTCGCCTGCAGCTTGGGCCCCGTTGAGACCGTTGTCCTCGCAATCCGGGCACGGGGACTCGCCGGGCATCGCTACCGACACCCACTCGACCCCCCCTTTCCCGGCCACGGCGATCGTCCCGAGCGACAGGGCGGCCACCACGTGGTCACCGGCCAGACGCTCGATCCGCTCGCCCTTCCACTCCCGGAAGGCCGAACCGACGTGCTCGGTCACGACCGACTCCTCCGCTCCGGTGAGTCCCTCCCCGTCGGCCAGGCGCTTGCGGAGCGGGGCGACGATGGTCTCGGCCAGCTCGTGGGCGACGGCGAGGAGCGAGTCCGTCGACGGGCGCTTCTTCGAATTGCCGACCAGTGCCGAACCGGCGTCGGCGGCCTCTTCCAGGAATGGGAGCGTCGACGTGACCAACGCGTCGACCTGCTCGGTCTCGTCCGGCAGCAGATCGGCCGACCAGGTCGTCCCCTTCGCCCGCAACCGGTCGAGCAGGTCGTTCTGGTTGTCCTGCAACGACCGCTTGAGCCTCCGGGACAGCGCCGTCACGATCGGGGCAATCAGCTCGTCGCGCTGGACGGCCAGTGGGTGCCGGGCTTCGGGCGGACCGTCCGGCTCTGGACCGTCCGACTCAGCTCCGTCCGACTCCACGTCCTCGGTGGCCACCTGTTCGCTGACCACCTCGGTCGCCGCGGTGTCCTCGTCGGACGTCGCCACCGCGTCGGGTGACGGGCCGTCGGTGGCCACGTCGACGACCCCGGTCACGTCGACGCCCTCGGTCGCCCCCGTGTCGGGCGTCTCGTCCTGGGCGGCCCGCAGCTTGGCGAACAGGGCGTCGACCTTCTCGACCGGTGCGGGCGTGGTCGAGGCCGGGTCGAGCGCCTCGGCATCAGCGGCCTCCTCGGCCAACAGGGTGGCAGCCAACTCCTCGGGCGTGCCTTCGTCGGGTCGACTGGCCGCCTCGCGCCCGGCCACCTCGGCGGCCAGGCGGGCCTCGTTCTCGGCGTTGAACAGCTCCTCGGCGATGGTGTCGACCGACCGACGCACATCGGTGATGGTTTCGGCGAGACGCTCGCGTCCGGCGCGCAGCTGCTCGATCTGGGCGTGGAGCACCTTGCGCCGCCGCGACAGGTCGGCCAGTACGCGGGCCCGGAGCTGCTGGGCCTCCTCCACCATGACCCGACCTTCGGCGCGGGCACGCTCGGTCAGCTCCTCGGCATCGAGCCGCACCTTGTCGAGGGCGGCGGCCACCTGCTGCTCGGTCCGTTCCTGGAGCGATGCCGCCGCCGCTTCGGCTTCGGCCGTCCGTTCGGCCAGCAGGGCGTCGGCCCTGGCCCGGGCCTGCCCGTTGACCTCGGTGGCCTCGGCCAGCAGGCGCTCCGACTCGGCCTGGGCCTCGGCCAGCGTACGGGCCGCCTCGGCTTCGGCATTGGCCACCATCTCGGCCGCGGCGTCGTGCGCGCTCTGGAGGACCCGGGCCGTCTCCTTGCCGACCGCCGCGGTGAGCATGGCGTCGTCGATGACCGGGTTGGCCGCCCGCTCCTCGGCCGCGGCCAGCGCCGCGAGCAGCTCCTGTTCGCGTTCGGACTGCCCTCGCAGCCCGTTGGCCAGGGACTCGAGGTAGTCCCGCACTTCGGCGGGATCGAACCCGCGACGGACCGAGGCGAACGTGTGCCGGGCCACGTCGTCCGGGGCCAGGTGGGATGAGGAGGTGATGGTCATCCGGCGTTCCTCAGGCATGCCGAGAGCCTACGACCGACCGTCGGGCGAGCGGCTCATCCCGCGCCGTTGCTCACCGCAGCCGTCAACGTGGTGGTGGGGACGTGCCCGCCGTTCTCGGCCAGCACGTGGAGGGCCTGGCTCAGGGTCGACACCTTGTAGATGGCCAGGCCGGGCTTCTGCTTCGACTTGGCGTCGGCGTACTCGTCCGGCGGGACCATGAAGATGGTGGCGCCCGCGTTCTCGACGGCCACGGTCTTCTGGGGCACACCACCCACGTCTCCCACGTTGCCCGAGGCGTCCATGGTGCCGGTGGCCGCCACCGTGTGACCGCCCGTCAGCTGGCCGCCGCTCAACGCGTCGATCACCCCGAGGGTCATGGCCAGGCCGGCCGACGGGCCGCCGATGTCCTGCACGTCGATCGAGACGGGGAAGGGATAGGTGTAGTCCACCTGGTCCTGGGGCATGATCCCGACGTCGAGGGTGACCTTCTCGTAGCCCAGGTTGACGACGGTCCGTTTCAGCGTGAGCGGCACCGCCACCGGGTTCCCCGTGCCGCCCCGACGGACCGAGAACGTCACCGTCTCGCCCGAATGGTGGGGGGCGAGCGCCCGGGTCAGCGCCAGCGCCGTGGGGGTCGCCTTGCCGTCGAGGGCCGTCACCACGTCACCGACGTTCAGTACCCCGTAGGCCGGTGTCCCCACGAACGTCCCGGCGATCACCGCTCCCGCCGGTGTGGCGGTCACCGTGTACCCCAGGTAGCGCAGGGCGGACGTCTTGGCCGCCGACTCGGCCTGGGACATCTGCAGGGCGCCCTGGGCGTCCAGTTCGGAGGGCGCCGTGCCCCCGGTGACGGCCGGCACCGAGTACAGCGCCGTGTTCGACTGGAGTTTGAAGAGCAGGTAACTGAGCGCGGTCACGCGAGCCTCGCGGACGTCGGTCAACAGGATCGGTCGAACCACCGGATGGGCCTTGTCCGCCGGCACGGTGATGAAGGTCTGCACCGACTGCGCCGTGCCCGGTTGGATGGCGTAGTAGTCGAGGTTGATCCGCGACGCCACGAAGACGCCCGCCACGACGAGGAGCAGTACTGACCAGACGATCCGTCGCCCCCAGGAGGGTCGCCCCGCCTCGGTGTGTCCCGGTGGGCCCGCGGGGCCGGTCGTGCCGTCCCCACCACCCGGTGGAGCCGCGGGCGGCGGTGCGCTGGTCGGAGGGACCGGGGCCGGAGTGGTCGCCGGGGGCTCTGCGGGTGTCGCCTCGGCGGGCGCCGAGTCCAGCCCGCCGCCCGCGTCCGGCGTGGTCGGGTGGTCGTCGTCGGTCATAGTGGTGCCGTGCAGCCTGCCACGGAACCCGAGGACCAGGGCGTCACCGCCCGCCGACGCGACGTGGCCCGCGCCGGCCACGTCGGGGACGGGGCCACCGCCCGGTCCGGGCTCACCGATCCCGCTCCGTCCGTGCGGTCCACCGCCCTCGGCGCGCTGGAACGGTTGGGCGCGTTGACCGACGCCGAACTGGTCGCCGCCCTCACCGACGAGGCGCCCGCGGTCCGGCGTCGGGCCGTCGAACTGGCCGCGACCCATGGCGAAGTGGACATCGTCACCCTCCTCGACGACCCCGACCCCTCGGTGGTGGAGATGGCGGCCTGGTCGGCCGGCGAGCGGGGGGCCGACCGTGCACGCGCGGCCGACGACACCGTCGGTCGGTTGGCCCGATTGGCGACCGGCGACCGGAGCCACGGTGACCCCTTGTGCCGCGAGGCGGCCGTCGCCGCACTCGGGGCCATCGGCGACCCGACCGGACTCCCGGCCGTGCTGGCGGCACTCGACGACAAGCCGGCCATCCGGCGTCGGGCGGCCGTCGCTCTGGCCGCCTTCGAAGGTCCCGAGGTCGAGGCCGCCCTGCAGCGGTGCCTCGACGACCGGGACTGGCAGGTCCGCCAAGTCGCCGAGGACCTGCTGGCGGTGAACTGACGAGCCGTCCCGCCCGGCCGGCTCAGGACTCGGCGGCGGCGAAGATCGGGCGGAGGCTGTCGAACGAGTCGAGGCACAACCCCGCACCGCGGACCACGCACTCGAGCGGGTCGGGCACCACGTAGACGGGGACGTCCGTCTCCTCGGCCAGCCGATCGGCCAGGCCACGGAGGTTGGCTCCGCCCCCCAGGAGGTGGATGCCCTCGTAGATGATGTCCTGCGCCAGTTCGGGAGGCGCGTCGGCCAGGCAGCCGAGCACCGTGTCGACGATGAGGTCCACCTGCTCGCTCAAGGCGAACCGGATCTCCTCGGGGGTGAGGACGACGGTCCGGGGCTCCCCGGTGGTGACCTCCCGGCCGTGCACCTCGGCCCGCATCTCGCCTTCGTAGGGGCGGGCCGAGCCGATGGTGATCTTGAGCTCCTCGCCCGTGCGTTCGCTGATGGCGACCCCGTACTTCTGGCGCACGTACTCCTGGATGGCCGCATCCATGTCGAACCCGCCGCACCGGACGGCCCGGTAGGCCACGATCCCGCCCAGCGAGATGACCGCCGTCTCCGTGGTGCCCCCACCCACGTCGACCACCATGTTGCCGACCGGTTCGTGGATGTCGAGGCCCGCCCCGATGGCGGCGGCCATCGGCTGCTCGATCAGGTGTGCCGCCGAGGCACCGGCCCGGCGCGCCGCCTCCTTGACGGCCCGGCGCTCCACCGAGGTGATGGCCGACGGGACGCACAGCAGGACGCGGGGGCGGGTGAGCTTGGTGACCCCGGACCGACGGAGGAGCAGGCGGATCGTCCGCTCGGTGATGCCGAAATCGGTGATGGCCCCTTCGCGCAGGGGACGGACGGCCACGATGGATCCGGGGGTCCGGCCGATCAGCTGCCAGACCTCATCACCCACGGCCAGGACCTCGTGGGTCCGCGTGTTGAGGGCGATCACGGTCGGCTCCTCGAGGATGACCCCCTTGCCCTGGGCGAAGACCTGGGTATTGGAGGTCCCGAGGTCGATCGCGAGGTCCCGGGCCACCCCGTCATCGTAGGGCGGCCGGGAGGGGGCACGGGCCGGGCGCACCGCCGGGTCGTCCTCCGCCAGCCGCCGTCCCTTGGCACCCCGTGATCGGTAACCTTCGATCCGTGCACGGAGACCCACCAGACGACTTCGACGCGCACCACCCGGACCTACCGGACGACGGCCTCCCCGACGACGGACCGGACGAGGACGGCCCGCTCCGCGGGTGGGTGCCGCCCGACGACCGCCTGTGGCTCCACCCGTCCGAACGGGCGGCGGCCACGACGGCCACCCAGGCCGTCCCGCCGCCCGGCCGCACCCCCAACGGCCGGTGGGTGGCCGGCGGGATGGTCGCCTGCGTGGCGCTCACGATGGTGGTCGTCGTCCTGGTCCTGACCACGGCGGACAGCACCCGCGACGCCAGCACACCGGCGACGACCTGGGTGTCCGGCGTGCCCACCACCGAGGCGGGGCACAGCCAGATCATGGATCTCCGCCGGATGACGTCCGTCGCGACACCGGCCCACGACTCGACGGTGGCCCTCCTGGTGAACCGGGCCTCCGGCACGAGCATCGCCACCGGGATCGTGGCCGAGGCCGGAGGCATCATCGTGGCGCTGCGTCCGGTGGTGGAGGGGGCTCGCTCGATCACCGTGGTCGAACCCGACGGCACCCGTGACACCACCTCACCGGTGGGCAGTGATCCCATCACCGGCATCACCGTGCTGCGGATCGACGACGACCTGCCGGCCGCGGACTTCGCCGACGACGATCCGACCACGGGTTCGATGGTGGTCGCCATGTCGATGGAGCCGCGCGCCGAGGGCCACGAGGACCCGGCCACCCGCCTCTACGCCGGTACGGTGCTCTACGCCGGCGTCGGACAGGACGACGGCTTCTGCGCCACGGGCGTGGCCGCCCCGATGTCGTCCGCGGACATCGGGAGCCCTCTGGTCGACGACTCCGGAGCGGTGGTCGGCGTCCTCGACGCCGTCATCGGGACCGGAAGCCAGCGGACGTCGGTCTTCCTCCCCGCCGAACTCATCCGCGACGTCGTCGCCCAGATCGTCAGCCACGGATCGGTGGACCACGGGACCCTCGGGGTCCAACTGACCGACGCCAGCGTGTCCGGGGTCGGCGGCGCGCTGCTCGCATCGGTGGACTCCTACGGGGCGGCGGCCGACGCCGGTCTGCGGGTCGGCGACGTGGTCGTCGGGGTGGACGGCGAGGAGATCCGGTCGGTCGCCGAGCTGTCGACCCGGATCTACGGCGATCCCCCCGGGTCCGAGGTGCGGTTCACCGTGATCCGCGACGGCTACACGCTGAACACCACGGTCGTGCTCGACCAGGGGTAGCAGGCGTGCTCGACCAGGGGTAGCAGGCGTGCTCGACCGGACGTAGCCGGGCGCCCGCCGTCCCGGCACCCGGGGAGGGGCCGTAGCATGGAGTCATGACACCGCCCGATTCCGGGGACGCCTCCAACCCCTTCCAATCGCTGCTCGGCGACCTGATGAACATGCTCGGGTCGAACGGGCCCGACCACTGGGAGATGACCCGTTCGTTCGCGCTCAACGTCGCCACCGGTGGCACCCCCGAGGGCAACGTCGATCCCGTGCAGCGGATCACGGTCGAGCAGCTGACCCGGGTGGCCGAGCTGAACGTCATCGAGGCCACCGGGATGCCCGTCACCCCGGACGGGCGCCGACTCACCTGCGTGCCCGTGGGCCGCGGCGACTGGACGGTCCGGGCCCTCGAATCGTGGAAGTCGGTCCTCCAGGCCATGGCCGCACCGCCGCCGGGCGGCCAGCCACCGGTACCCGGCGCGGAGGGCTTCGGCCTCGACCCGGCGGACGACCCGACCGGTGGCATGGCGGCGATGCTCGGCCAGATGGCCTCGACCATGGGACCCATGTTCTTCGGTCTGCAGGTCGGATCGGTGGTGGGTCACCTGGCGCAGCGCACGCTGGGCCAGTACCCGCTCGCCCTCCCCTGGTCCCCGTCCGAGGAGCTGCTCCTCGTCACGGCCAACATCAGCGAGTTCGCCTCGGACTGGAGCCTGCCCGAGGAGGAGGCGCTCCTCTGGGTGAGCGCCCGGGAGCTGGCTTCCAACTCGGTGCTGAGCCGGCCGGCCGTGCGCAGCCGGTTCGAGGAGCTGTTGCTGGCCCTGGCCACTTCGCAGGCCGAAGCCCAGCAGGACCTCGCCGGCCGCCTGCGCGGCATGATGGGCGGTGACGGAACGGACCCGGCCCTCGGAGCGGGGATGGACCTCGAATCCCTCCAGGGGATGTTCGGCGATCCCGAGGCGCTGCTGGGCGACCTGCTCACCCCGGAGTCACGGCGCTCCTCCGACCAGCTGACCTCCCTGGCCGTCGTCGTCGACGCCTACGCCGACCACATCGCCACCGTCGTCGGGGCCAAGCTCGTGGGCGCCCATTCGCAGTTGGCCGAGGCCTGGTACCGCCGGCGCACCGAGCGGGGCAAGGGCGAAGAGGCGGCGGGTGCGCTCTTCGGACTCGATCTGGAGCAGACCCAGGTGGACCGGGGGCGGGCCTTCGTCGCCGGTGTGATCGAACGGGCCGGTGAGGACGGACTCCGTCGGCTGTGGGAGCCGGCCCGCAATCTCCCGACGCCGGCCGAGGTCGACGCCCCCGGGCTGTGGCTCGAACGGATCGACCTTCCGGAGCTGGACCCACCCGCCAGCTGAGTCAGGTCGGTCCACCCCGACGGTACGGCCCCGACGGTACGACCCCGACGGTACGAACCGGCAGGTACGACTCAGGCGGTCGGCGCCACCGTCGTGTCGTCGGCGGCCGGCGCGGCAGCCGCGGTCTCCCTGACCGGAGCTGCCGGCTCCTCCTCGGGAACACCGAGGTCCCACTCGATGAGGATGTTCTCACGCTCGGCGTCGCGGATGACACGCTCGCGGTTGCGACGGTACTGCGGGTCGTGGGGAGGGAGGAGGACGAGCCGGGCGTTGGTACGCCGACGGAACTCCTCGATCAGGGCCGGGTCGCCGAAGTCGGAACGGACCTCCCAGTGGGGCGCGACCGGGCCGAGGTAGACGACCCGTACATGGCCGACCGGTGGCTGCGGCTCGGCGTCCTCGTCGGGGAGGATCGGATCATCGGTGACCGGGGTCATGGCAGTGGTTGCTCCTTGGACGGCAGTCCATTGATCCTACCGCCGCCCGCGACGGCTCCCGGCGGCGGGCGCCCCGGAGCGCTCCACGGGGGCTCCGGGCCGACGGGCCCACCCGGGAGCACCCGGCGGTCGGAGCCTTCATAAGAAGGCCCAGGTCATACGTAAGAATCCCGTGAGGAATGCTGCAGAACCCACCGATAACGCACCGTTTCGAGGGCCGTGGCGCGACACTGGACGGGCAACGGACGAACCGGCCGAACGGGCACAAAAGCCCACCTGGAGTGCCGGACTCCCCTGAGGATCTTGGAGGACGAGATGGACACGGACTGGATGGAAGTGGGGAAGTGCAAGGACCTGTCACCGTCCATCTTCTTCCCCAGTGACGGGGTGGGCGTGCAGGAAGCCCAACGCATCTGCGCCGAGTGCCCGGTCGCCGACGCGTGTCTCGAGTACGCCCTCGTCGAGCGTGTCGACCACGGTGTCTGGGGCGGCAAGTCCGAGCGCGAGCGGCGCCGCATCCTGCGTCGTCGCCGGGTCGGCATGGGCATCGTCAGCGTCAACGCCTGACGACCGGCATGGCGGCGCCCGACGGCGCAGGCCCGGCCGAATGCGTCGTCAACATCAGCGAGGGACGTGACCTGACCGTCATCGGTACGGTGGCCGCCTCCGCCGGTGACCACCTCCTCGACGTGCACTCCGACGCCGACCACCACCGGTCGGTCCTGACGCTGGCCGGACCGTTGGCCGCCGTCGAGGAGGCGGCGCGCCACGTCGCCGTGGCGGCGACGTCCACCATCGACCTGTCCGCCCACCACGGGGTCCACCCCCGCCTGGGCGCCGTCGATGTGGTCCCCTTCGTCCCCCTGGCGGACTCCGACGGGAGGATCACCTCGTGGGACGCCGTGGTCGCGGCCCGCGATGCCTACGCCGCCTGGTCGGGTGCGACCCTCGGCGTGCCCTGCTTCCTCTACGGCCCCGAGCGCGCTCTGCCCGACGTGCGGCGCGGCGCCTTCACGTCCCTCACCCCCGACGCCGGCCCCACGGAACCGCATCCGACCGCCGGGGCCACCGCCGTAGGCGTCCGGGACGTGCTCATCGCCTACAACGTCTGGATCGTGCCCGAGCCCGGTGCCGACGAGATCGACGCGGTGGCTGCGGCGAGACAGTTGGCCGGTCGGCTACGCCGGCCGGGTCTGCGCACCCTCGGGCTCGGGGTCGGCACCGCCGCCCAGGTGAGCTGCAATGTGGTGGACCCGGGAGCCGTCACCCTCGTCGATGTCTTCGACTCCGTGGCCGCGGGCGCAGCAGCACTCCGTTGCGTCGCGTCACAGGGCGAACTCGTCGGGCTACTGCCCCGGTCCGCACTGTCCGCCGTGCCGGAAGCCCGCTGGGCCGAACTCGGCCTGCGGGCCGAGGACACCATCGAGTACCGGTTAGGCACCCGTCGGGGCTGACCGTCCTCCGGTCAGACCCCCACACGGTGCCGGTCACTCAGGAAGCCGTGGCCGCCCGGCGCTGCATGGCCCGTTGCCGGCGGAGTCGCCGACGCTCGCGCTCGGACAGTCCGCCCCAGATGCCGAATTTCTCACCGTTGGCCAGTGCGTACTCGAGGCAGTCCTCCCGCACGACACAGCCTCGGCACACCTCCTTCGCCTCACGGGTGGACGCACCCCGCTCGGGAAAGAACAGGTCGGGATCGACCCCCATGCAGTTCGCTCTGGTCTGCCATGTCCGCTCCTGGGGCCCATACATCAATGACACCATGTCCATCGCCAGACCTCCCTCCCACTCATCCATGCGGCACCGCCTGGTGTCGCATAGCACGGATGTAACTACAGGCCTGTAATCCTTCCGCACAATTGCAGGAAACGCAAGAAGAATTTTTACGCCCGGGAAACGTATGTGGCGGTGCCGGCGCGACACCGGGGGAACCCGGGAGCCACGCTCCGTCCACGCACGACGTCGTCGGGCGGGCGCCTCGTAGCCTCCCGTGCGACCGGATCCGTCCATTTCCCCCGTCGCCGGTCGCCGTACTTGCCCGGTCCGGACAGGGGCCGAATCGTATTCCGGGTCAGTTCCATTTAGCATTGTCGGTACGGGGCATGAACTGGACGGGCTCCGTGGACGACAGCCGTCGCACCTGGCGACGGCACGACGTGGAGGAGCACCGCATGGCCATGCCGCCGACGTTGGGGGACAGCCTCAACGAACGCATGGGCGGGAACCGGCACTCGATCGACGCGGCCGCGGCGGCGACCGGTGCGTCACCGTCGGAGTTGCGGGACTGGAAGGCGGATCTCGGGACCCCACGCGAGGCCCAGCTCGCCGGAATCGCCGACTACCTCGGCGTGGACGTGGCCGAGGTCAAGCGGCTGGTGCTGCGGTCGCAGATGCGCCGGGTCCAGCGCGAGATCCGCGGCGGGACCGCCAAGCGTCCCGTCGCCAGCTGACACCGGACGGCGCCGGGTTCAGCCGGCCCGACGGCCCCGGGACCGGACGGTCGTCTTGTGGTTCAAGAAGTCCACGAGGACGTAGTCGCCCAGCTCACCCGGCGTAGTGGCGAACGTGCGACCCCGGTTGATGCGGCTCAGCTGGTCGACGAAGCCCCACAAGCCCCGGTCGGGATCGAGCAGGAAGGTGTTGATGGTGATGCCGGCCTTGGTGCACCGCATCACCTCCGCCAGCGTCAGCTCGAGCGTCTCGGACGTAGGCGGGTAGTTGAAGTCGACGAAGTAGTCGAGGCCCCCGCTGACCGGCACGATGTGGGCGGTCGGCTCACCGTCGGTGACCAGGATGATCTGCTTGGTCCCCTGCTGGTGGGCCAACATCTTGCGGGCCAGGATGAGGCCGTGCTGGAGGTTGGTCCCGTACACGTAGTCCCAACTCACGGTGGGCAGGTCCTCGGGTTCGATCTCCCGGGCCACCTCGGAGAACCCCACGAGGCCCAGGTAGTCACGGGGGAACCTCGACGTGATCAGGGTGTGGAGGGCCATGGCCATCTTCTTGGCCGGCACGAAGTTGTCCCGCATGGGCATGGACAGCGACAGGTCGAGGAGGAGCACCGTGGCCGACCGGGTGAGGGCCTCGGTCTCGATGACCTCGAAGTCGTCCGGGTGCAGTCGCACCGGAACGCCGCTGCCCGCCCGGCGCACCGCGTTGTGGACGGTGCGGGACAGGTCGAGGTTGAACGGGTCGCCGAACTCGTACGGCTTGGTCGTCTCCTCGCGGTCGTGCCCGGTACCGGTGAAGGTCGTGGCGTGGTTCCCCACCCGGTCCTTGGTCAGCTGGCCGAAGAGGTCGGACAGGGCCTGCTGCCCGATCCGCCGGGTGCCCTTCGGGGTCAGTTCGAACCGCCCCTCGCGCTGGTCGATGAGTCCGGCCTCCTCGAGCTGCTTGGCCAGCTTGGCCAGTCGGTCGAGCGACTTGGCGGCGTCCTCACCCAGGCTCTTGGCCACCTTGTCGAGGTCCACCTCCGACAGCGCCGCAGGCGAGCTGGCCGATCGCAGGAAACCCTCGAGCTCGTCGAGGTCGCGCAGCTTTGCGGCCGCGTCGGTGGCCTCGCCCATGCCCATCGGGTCGTCGCCCCGGAAGCGGAAGCGGTTCTCCCATCCCGCGTCCGGAAAGGCCCGCTGCAGGTTCTGGGCCAACCGGTCCACCTGCCAGCGGAGGTCCATGTCCTCCAGCAGTGATTCGGCGAGACCCTGCAGCTGCGAGCGCTGTTCGGGTGACATCGAGTTCCACATGGCCTGGGCCGCCGCCATCCGGGCGGCCAGCTGCTCGAGCAGCTCGTCGAGGTCTTTCGGGTCACCGGGGAACAGGTCACCGAACTGGTCCATGAACGACTCGAAGCTGGGGTCGATCTCCTCGCCCGCCTCGCGTTGCTCGACCATGCGGTTGAGGGCGTCGAAGGCCTGGCGCATGTGCTCCAGCTGCGCCGGGTCGGGATTGGTGAGCGCCTCGGACATCTGGTCGAAGTAGGTCTTGGCGACCTCCTCGCGGAGGCGCTCCATCAACTCCTCGAAGTGCTCACGGGCCTCGGAGGAGACGAACTCGTAGTGCTGCAGGCTGCGCACCTGACCGGCCAGGTCGTTGGGCAGCAGGTCCAGCTGCATCCGGCGCTCGGTGGCCACCTGGTCGGTGACCTCCTGGCGGCGCTGGTCCCCCGAGTCGTTCGCCTGGGACTCCAGCTGCTCGATGCCGAGCCGTTCCTCGCGGAGCACCTCCTGCAGCTCCTCGGCGATCTCGGAGTAGGCGCCGCCGAGATCGCCCTGCTCGAGGAGCTCCTCCCGTTCCATGCGCAGCTGGTCGAGCAGATCGCGCAGACCCTGGACCTGCTCGCCATCGGGAGTCCGCCAGCCGCGGTTGAGCATCCGCTGCAGCGCCTCGTGGAGGTCGCCGTTGGCCAACAGGTCGTCGGTGAGCTGCTTCAGGACGGCGTCGGCGTCCTCGGCCGACGACAGCTGCGAGCCGTCCCACTTCCGGTAGTCGAACCGCCAGGTCATCCTCGACCCCGGTACGTGGCGCGGCTGCCCGCCGCCTCCTTGTTGAGGCGTTTCGTCAGGTGCAGTCCCTCCAGGATGAACTCGGTGGCACTGGCCACCATGGCCGGGTCCTCGGACCCGCCCGTCAGCGACCGCACCGGGGCGGCCAGGGCCGGCACCAGTTCGAGCGTCTCGGCGTAGGCTGACGCCGGCAGGTCGTCACCCGCGTGGACCACCGTGTCCTCGGTGAAGGCACCCACGACGGCCTGCGGCTCGGCCAGTTGGACCCGGCGCCGGAAGACGAGCAGCACGGCGGCGTTGATGATCTGTTCGAGGATGACCTCCTCGCGGCCCTCCTCCAGCGACTCGATCTCCACTTTGCCCTGGGTCGACGAGATGAGCGACTGCAGGTCCGACACCCGGGGGACCGCCGCCGACTCGCCGTTGCGGAGGGCGCGCCGCGTGGCGTTGGCGACCATGGTCTCGTAGTTGGCGATCGTCAGCCGTACCGACACACCCGACCGTTGGTTCAGGTGGGGGCTCTGGCGGGCCAGCTGGCTGAACTCGGCGACCACCTCGGCCATGAACGCCGGCACCTCCACTCGGGGGGCGCTGACCGTGCCCACGCCGTCGTCGCCGCGACCCGGCAGGTCGGCCTCGAGTTCGGCGATGCGCAGTTCGGTGGCTGCGTCCGGCGGGTAGTGGGTGCGGATCTGGGCGCCGAAGCGGTCCTTCAGCGGGGTGATGATGCGGCCGCGGTTGGTGTAGTCCTCGGGGTTCGCCGTGGCCACGAGCACGATGTCGAGCGGCAGGCGC
>Ga0302154_10000758_pt1 | contig 28909 bp, 38 predicted proteins | sample I_Bog_N2_3_FD_193507 | JGI IMG/M metagenome (GOLD analysis project Ga0302154, IMG submission 193507) | Peat permafrost microbial communities from Stordalen Mire near Abisko, Sweden - I_Bog_N2_3 | ecosystem: Environmental > Terrestrial > Soil > Wetlands > Peat | place: Sweden: Abisko, Stordalen... | reverse complement strand
CGTCAGGTTCTGCCACGCGCGAGTGGAGGGAACCCCGAGGAACTGCAAAGTGGTCCCCGCCACACGCGCGAACAACCCCGCGGCTGTCATCCAGATGTCGCCATTGGTCGGGGTGGCGGGCGCGACGCCCGGCGGTATTCCTAAGCCTGCTGTCGCGGCTGTGCTGGCCTTCGTTGCCAGCGGGCCGGTCAGCGTTCCGCCTAGGAGGGGGAGATATGCGGCGAGAGAGGCCGCCAACTGTGCCTGCACAAAAGCGTCTGTCGCGACGGCGGTTGTGTTGTCGTTGACAGCCTGCGTGACCGCTGTCAGCCCCGCTGTGGCCGCGAGAGGGCCGGTCAGCGTGCCTCCCGTCAGGGGCAAATACCCGGTCAGTTGCCCTAGATTGACCGCATCGCTCGAAACGGACCCGGCGCCGAGATTGTGTATTTGCGATCCCGCAGCGCTCATCCCGTTGCCGTTTCCAGCATCAAGCAATGCGCGGTTCAGTGCAACGAGCAGCGCGTTCCAGTTGGCCATAGCTGTGGGCGCGTCGAGCGCGTTGCCGTTGGCAATGTTGTTCGGTATTGTCAACCCGTTGGCTATGCCCATGTGCGCCTCACTGCAACGCCACATTCCAGCCGACAGGCTGGACCTTGGCATACACGTTGCCTATCTGCTGGCCGCCGTTGGACGCCCCGGTCACACTGATCGAAGCCTGCCGAAAAATCAAGGGCAGCGGCCACAATACCGGAAGTTCGCGCAAGTAGGGAGATGCGGCCCCCCAAACCCCGCTGCCCCACGTACCCGTCCCCCAATAAGACGCAGCGCCTGAAAACCCGCTGACGTTGACGGCCGCAAGTGTTGCGCCGCTGTCGTCAACAGCAGACACCAGAAGCACGTCGCTGGCCAGAATGGCGAGCGCGATGCTCGACTGAACGACCTTGTTGTACGACCCCTCGCGGTTGTCCGGCAGCAAAGAGGTCTGATAGGTCCAGGTAAGCTGCTCGCCGTTCTCCACGTACACCGACGAGGCTACGGGGAGAACACCACTCTGCCACAGCACCCCGTTGGACTGGTAAGGGGCTCCCAAGAAGGCGGCCCCGTTCGAGTAGGCCGCGATCATTCGCATCGCGCAAGTGTGGGGCCCGGTCCACTCCTGGTTCTGGAAGTTGAACCAGTATTCGTATGTCGGTTCCCCCGGCGCCGCTGCGTTCTGCACGGTTACCCGGTAGATGTCTTCGGCGTAGTCTGCGCACATCCGGCTGGGATACAGCGCGTTGAGGAACGGAACGCATACCCCGGAACCTTGCGACCCGATCGGCTCGGAGAGCGTACCTGTAAGCCCCAGAACTCGGAGGCCGTCAGCGGCGATGAACGCCGTACCGTAGGGCGTGCTCGCCGTCGAGTTAGGCGCCAAAGTCCCTACGGACCCTTGAATCGTATTCTGCGCCAGGTTTGAGGTCGCAGCATCCCCGGTGATCTGCGTCAGCGCAGCGGCGCCCTTGAACACGGTAAGGGACTGCTGGATGCCCCCGGTAAGCTGCGAGGTCAGCGGCACCGACGTTATGGCGGTAATCGGCGTGTTGTCTCCGATGACCAGCGCCTGCGAGGCTAAACTGACTTGCAGCGGTTTGAGCACGTCGCTGTAGAAGAGGTAGGGGCCGAGGCCGAAGTATGCGCGGCCGTTGAACCCCGCGCACGCGATCGGCACCTGTGACAGCGGGTTGGTGTTGGTGTTGCCGGCGCCCCACAGCGGCGCGGCAAACGTCCCACCAGCGGCCGTCAGGGAGACGTTGCTGGCGCTGGCGCTGGCATTGGCCGACAGGGTGATCGTGCCGCCGCCGGAGAAGTTGATCGAGGTTGCCGTCGCGGTGGTGTCCGCCGCTTGATTGAGCGTCACGGTGGCGCCCGAGACGTTGGTCACATAGGTGCCCGCAAGGAACGCCGGGCCAGTCACCGACATGCCGGGAATGACGCCCGTGGTGTTGGCTACAGACGATACTGTGATGGTGGCGTTCACGTTGCCCGTGGTGTTCAGGCTGAATGTTCCGTTCACGCAGGACTCGACGTAAGCCCCCGCCGGGATGCCCGCACCCGTTACGATCTGGCCCGGCTGGATTCCTTGCAGGATAGGCGCCGACGTGCCCTGCGACGTTACCACGCCGGTGATGACCGGCGAGCCTGACGTCGTGTTCCCGAGGACGGTCTGCGAGAAGCTGCTGATATCCAGCCAGCCAAAATACGGATTGGCGCCGCCTGTGTACCCGGGGTGCAGAAACAGTATGAGCGAATTGGTGACGGCGCACACCACGGGCGGCGTCCAGTCTCCCGTGGTGGGCTGCGTGGTGGGCAGAAGGGCGGCTGACACCCCGGCCAAGGTGATGAACCGCTGCGCGACCAGGTCGTAGCAAAACGGCTGGTCCTTTCCGGGATACGACACCGTTGACTGGACCCACCCGTAGGCCCGGGTGCCGACCACAATTAGCGCACTGATAACCCCTTGGGGCGCGTACTGCTCTGTCTCCAAAAGCTGGCCGCTTTCGGTTTCGAGCAGCAGCCCACTTTCTGTTTCGAGGTAGCCCCCGAAGTTGACCACGGTCACGCCTGCCGGGCGCGGGGTGTAGACCGCAGACGTGCCGTAGCTGGGGACGAGGTTCTGCAACAGCCTCATCGACCCCGGCGGGGCATTCGTCCCGTCGAGGCTGTCCGTCACCCCGGTGGGGGTGAAGACGATATTCTTGGCGTCGCGAAGAGCCATCTTCGTATTTAGAACCCCACGGTTTTTGTGTTTGGAATCCTTGAAAAATTTTGACCAAAGTACCGTCGATCCAGTTTAACTCGCATCGACCGATCGCTGCTATCGTCTTTCATCTTGAGATATTTGTCTAGGATGCCCTCTGCCCGCTCAAAGAAAGCGTTGGCCCGCGTGTCGTCAGCGAGGTCCATGACCTCTGCGGTCAGCCGCGTCGTCAGGTAATTCGTGTTCGGGAACCACGGTATAGCGGTGCTGGTCTGAGGATTGGTGATATCCGGCATCTGCTGGTAGTAGCGGATGGTCACCGGGTAGACGCCGTTCGGGGGCGGCCAGAAGTATATCTGCGGAGGCGACTGGCTCATGTCCGTCGCGAACATGGTAGGGATAGACTGCAACCCCGGCTGCTGGACCAGCGCATCAAATTCGGCCAAGTCCAGCGGCACCAAGGGGTAGGGCACGTTGTCGAACGTGATGAACACTTCGCCCGGAAGCGTCCGCAGATACGCCGCAGGGAGCGGGTAAGGCCCAACGCCCGAAGATATGTTCAGGATCGTCGTCGCTTTCGCGAGGTCCAGGTCATAGGTTTCGCAAAGGTCTGCGAGGATGGAGTTTAGAAGCTGCCCGGCTTGGCTGAGAAAGCCGGGCGCCCCTGCCTTCTGCACTGCAAGCGTCACGATCTGCTGGGCTTGCAGTGCCATATGTCAGCCTTCCGCCACGGCAGACAGCGCCGCCAGTTTCTCGCGCAGCTTGACGAGGTGCTGTTCGTGCCGCGCGATCGTCACGCTGATGTTGCCACGGTGCTGCCGGCGTTCGGCTTCCAGTTTTTCCTTTTCCATGCGCAGGCCGTCGAGGGTCCGCGAATGGTTTTCGGCGTCGTGCAAGGCTTTGCCTGCCAGGCGCTCGCGGCTGTTCAGCGCGGCCAACTGGTCGCCCACATACTTGGTCTGGACATCGATACGCGACAGGTTGACCTGGTGCTCGGCGTCGAGCCGCACGACGTCGTCGCGCAGGTTCTGCAAGGTGCGCTCCCCGTCTTCGATGTCGTCAAGCAGCTTCGCCGCTTTCGGCTTGGCTTCCTGCCGCTCGGCTGCGGCCACCAGTTTGTCGAGCAGCGCGTCGAGTTCAGCCTTCGGCGCGTCGCGCGAGACGAAAGTCGTCAGCTTGACCTGCCGGGTGTCGCCGAGGGCGGACACGATTTCGATCCCGAGGGCGGGTACGTCTTCGGGCCGGGTCATGCTGCGAAACTCCCGATCTTGGCGGCAAGGCCCGGGTCAACCGAGAAGGTTCCCGCCTTGGTGATGTGCTTCGCGTGGCTGCGGCGATAGGCTTCCTGCGGGTCTTTCCCGTCAAGCTGCGCCTGGTGCATGTAGCTGCGGAACATCGTCTCGTTCAGGGTCGCCGCCTTGTGGCGCGGAACCTTGTACGTTGATCCGTGAAAGAACTGCTGGCCGTCGATGATGATGCGGTCGGTATACTCGGCCACGTCGATCGTGATGTCGACTTCTTCGTCCTGGTCGACGACGCCGATCAGAGCGTTCCGCTCGCGCCGGATCGCGTCCATGCTGTCCGCAATCAGCTTTTCGCGCGCGGCTTTTCGCTCCGCATCGGCCAGCCGTTTCTCGGCTTCGGCCACCGCAGCGTCGTATTCCGCGTTGGTCAGGATCGGATGCTTGCGCTCTTCCTCGACCGGCTTGCGAGTGCGTGTCGCCTTGGGCGTTGCGGCTTCCGCCGCCTCGCGCGCCATCCGGGCGTCGATGTCTTCTTCCATAAATCTTTCCTCCAAAGGCCAAGGGGCCGATGCGGGTTTAACCCCGTATCAGCCCCCTGTCCAGAGAAGCGGCTTAGCCGAAGGTGCCGTTGGTCGACGCCGCAGACTCAATGCGCGCAGCGAACTGCGTGTTGAGAATGATCGTCCCGTAGAACACCTTCCAGGTGATGACCCGAAGCTGGTTGAACGGGTCCGACTTGTCGGGATCTTTCAGGTAGGCGAACTTCGGATCGTCGAGCACGACCTGACCGTAAGCGCCGCGCCCGAACACGAAGGTTGGGAACACGGTGATGCCGGTTGCAGGCGCGGCAGGCGGAACCTGCGCGTTGCCAAGGGCCGTGATGGTCACGGTCTGGTTCCCGGCAAGCTGGGTAGCCTGTCCGGTCTGCGGGCCGTAGGTCGGACCCGAGGCGCAAGCACCCAGGTTGGTTGGGCTGGCCGTGGTGCCGACGTACACGTTGAAGGTGTACCCCGCCAGAATTGGCAGCGTGACCGAGATCGAGCCAGTGGCGCCAGTGACGGAGATGCCGGACGATACCTGGTAGATGCGGCTCTCGTACTGGTTCTGCGTGTCGCTCGCGGTGACCTGCACGTAGTAGGTGCCGGTCGCCATCGTGCCCGACGTTCCCGCCGTTCCGCTGATCGCGGCCACACCCGTGAACGTCGGGATGAGGTTCGATTTGCAGAAACGGATTTCCGCCCATTCGCCGGCCTCGAAGTTATACAGGCGATTGATGTCGCTGTACGACCATGCGGTCACAACCGTCGAGTTCTGCCGGAAGTCGTTCACCACCAGCGGGTGAATGATCGCGGCATAGTGCGGGTTGGTGCGCGGGTCTTTCGAGGCGTCCGCGCCGCCGCCTTCGACCGAGTTCTTCTGGTCGGTCTGCTCGTCACCCATGAAGCGCGGCGCGCCGATGGTTTCGAGGTTGGCGGAAGTGCGCGAGACGGTCGGCGGGTCGAGGTAGTCGGTGCTGGTGATCGCCGCGCGCGAACCTCGGAAGTTGACGTAGTTGACCTGCGTCAGCGCCATCAGGTTGTTGAAGGTGTTGCGTTCCAGGGTTTCCCCCATCTGCAAACCCACCAGTTCGGTGGCCTTCGAGAACAGCGGGTGGAAGACGGTCATCTCGGCAACGTCGGTGATGACCACCTTGTCGCCCCATTGCTGGCAGACGGCCGATACCTGACCGATCGTCAGCGACTCGCCGAGCGGCGGGCCGACGCCTTCCGCGAGCGGCTGGTAGGGCAGCGCAATGCGGTTGTACCGGGTCGCGGTGTACGTGGTGCCCCGACCCTTTTCGAGACGCAGCGGGTCGCCGAACTGATATGCGACAAGCTGGCGCCGCGCGAGCGGGAGCGTTTCTTCCTGGATGAACGCGACGACGTCCGAAGAGAAGTTCGCCGCTGTATTGTTACCGGCCATTGTGGTCCCCTTTCGGGGCACAATGCCCCGTTAGATGTTGACGTCTCGCAGACGATCCCGAACCGAAGAGGTCTTGCCTCCCTGCCCGCGAACGTCTGACCCGGGTGTGGTTGGCGCGGCCCGTTCCCGGGACACGTTCGCCGCAGCGGTTCGTGCCTGCGAAGTTCGCGCTTTGCTTGCGCCATTGAGCACTTGCTGCCCGATGATGTAAGCGGCGATCACTTCGCGCGGCGGTGGCGTTCCGCCATTCCGAATCTGCTCTGCGTGGAGTTTCTCGACTTCGGCGCTGACCTTGGCAACCGCGGGCTTGGTGGCACACAGGGACGCAAATGCGGCCTTGTCCCCTTGATCTGCGATGCTTCGTTCGAGCCGAGCGACAACCCCAAGAGTGCGCTGCTCGGTCTGGCGTGCGATATATTCCGCACGTTCCCAAGGCTCCATCTGCGCCAGGCGCTGTTGCTCTTGGGCTTCGGAAGACTGGCGCTGCTGGCCTGAAAGGAGGGCTTGCAGTTCGCGGCGCGAGGCTTCTGCTTCGGCGCGGGCTGCTGCGGCTTCCTGCGCGTAGGTGTCGCGCTCGGTTGCCAGCCGCTGAATACGGGCGTTACCCCGTCCTCGTTGCGGCTCTCCCTGTTCCCCTTGCTGTCCCCCTTGATCGTCGAGATCGTCGGGCTGGGCATTGTCCTGATCTTCAAGATCAAGGTTGTCGTCGAGGGCGTCGAAATCGTCGCCACCGTCGAGGGGCAGGTCGTCAGGGTCCATGTTCTTCTCCTAGTCGGTAACGCCGACAAATCGCAGGGTGAGGTTACGGCCACCAGTCGTGGGGTGATGGATACAGCCGGGCGGGCTTAACTGTCAAGCTACTGCACGTTCCACGGCCACTCGTCGAGCGGGCTGTCGTCCACGGGTCACTTCCTCGGCATTTGTGGCGCGCCGGCGGCGGCCAGTTGGTCAGGCGGTATCTGCCCGGGCGCACCGGGCTGTGACTGCGGCGGGCCGGGCTGGCCGCCGGATGCGGGACCGCCAGGCGCACCGCCCGGCTGGCCTTGACCCTGCTGCGCTTGCGCCTGCTGCTTCATCTGCAACTGGTGCTGGTGCTCGCCCATGTGGCGGCGCAGCGTTCCGTGCGGATCCATCGTCTGCTTCATCGCGGCCATGTGCGCCTGCAAGTGCTGCATGTCGTCGTCGCCGGCGTGGGTCTTCACGTCAAAGCCGTGTTCCATCATCTCGTTCTCGATCATCGGGTCAACGCTGATCGGGTCTTCCTTGCTGAACACCAAGGGTGCGATACGTGGGCCGAACACATTCTCGAACATTTGCGTGATGACCGGAGCGAGGTTCAGCTTGTACCCGGGGTACTGCTGCGGCGGGATGCCGCGCACCACGTTGACCGCGGAGATCTGCTGCTGCATCTGCGCCGCGTTGCGCGCGGCCTCGACCCCGAACCAGCGGAAGTCGTACCGGCGGTGCAACTGCTGCGGCTCGATTTCTTCCATCACGACTTTGCGGCCGACCTCGCCAAAGCCGCGGATCGTTAAAGCGTTGTCCCGGTACTGGTGATCGTACTCGATGATGCGAGCCAGCAACGGCGTGAGAATGTTTTCCTCGATGACCTCGATCGCCGAGACAGTGGTCAAAACGTCGACCTGCTGCTCTTGGGCCACTTCGGCCTGGCTCATTTTCTTCTTGCCGCCCGTCGTGCCAGGAATCATCGACGGGTTGACGCCAAGCGTCTGGAATATCTGCGAACGCACTTCGAGAACGCGCTCGAATCCTTCGCGCCACATTTCGGGTATCTTGGCGAAACTGGTGTCGTTGGGGCTGGTAAGCCACACGGCCAGGGGGCTGAACACCAGACTTGAGACGCGAGGGTTCTTGGCCGGGTCGGACATGATGATCGGCGCGGCAGAGTAGTGCGCGCTGTCCGCCGCCTCGTTGGTCATGTCGTTGGCGAGTATCCACAGGTCGAGGACGTCGGCCACTGGCGCGCGACCGTTGAACACCCCGGCCATCTTGTCGATCGCAACTGACAGTACGGGAACCTGATCACACCAGTAGGGGCAACGCTTGACGGACAGGACATGCTCGCGCCCGGCGGCGTAGATGCGGCAGAGCCGGCGCTCGCCCGCGCCCACGTCCATCTTGGTCCACGTCTCGTACACATAGGCGACCTTGTCGTCGTGCTGAACCTTGACCCCTGCCGCCTTGCCCTGCTCCTTTGCAGTGTCCTGGGTGCGAGCGCGCGGGTTGTTGCCCATCGCCTCGAGCAGTTCGTCGGCGGCCTTGGGCGAGATTTCTTTCTTGGCCTTGCGCCGCTTGATCTCTGCCTTCGACCAACGGCGCAGGATTGTAACCGACCCGCCGGCTTCGATCGCGTGCTCGATGCTACGCGCGGTAAACGGGAGGACCAGCAGGTCGTTGTCGAGCAGGACTTCCACGACCGGCCCGGCGTCCTTGACCTCTTTCGTCTCCATGTCGTCGACCGGCTCGGCCACGTCTTCGGGCACCTCCATGCCTTCGACCTCGACCGGCTTCCTGATCTTGCGGGTGACTTCGCGGGTGACTTCGTCCCACCCGACGTAGATGGAATACTGGCCCTCGCAGTCGCCGTTGACGCACATGGGTTCGACGACTTGCGTTTTCAGGTGCAGCCGCCGGATATAGTATTCCAGCAGGGAGATTGTCGCGTGGGGGATTTCGCCGTCTTCGGTGACGACCTCGACAAACTTCGACGACGGCGGGAACAACTGGTTGGCGAAGCGCGTCTTGCGCGCCTCGACCGCATCATGGATGAAGGGCACCGCTATCATGCTGGTGCCGTTGTAGAATTGACGGTCGGAAAGCTTGTTCTCGTAGGCGTTCCAATGGTCCTTGATCGCTTCGGCGCGTTCCTTCTTGCGCTCGAACCCCTTGTCCACATCGCCGATTATCTCCTCGGCGTCCTCGCGGATCGACTTGCGCGTGGTGAGTTCGGCGTCGCGGTCCTTGACCTTGCGGTCCGGCGCGTCGTCCTCGATCTGCGGAATGGTCGCCAGTTCGGGTTCGTCGTCCACTGCTATCTCCTGGCGGAGAGATGTCGTGCCCCGCTCGCCGTGGTTGCATAGAATAGTTCGTCTTCTTCTGCAAACATGCCGGCGTCAGTCAGGGCGGCGAAGCCCTCGATCGCTTCCAGCAGCGTCCGGTACGGACCCGGCTCGGCGTCCAGTGTCAGCACCCCGTTCTTGAGGCCGCGACAGTAACCCCCGGCGAGCCCGTTCAACGTCCAGCGCGCATTCGTTGATACCTGCACCGCCGGGAAGCCGCGCAGTTCGCGCTGGAACAACCGGGCGAGTACGGGCTGACCTTCGATGCTGGTGCCACTGCGCTGGACGGCGACGGGGATCTTGGCGCACGCTTGGGTGACGCCGACGTTGGTCGCCCAATCGAAGTGTTTCGGCTCACAGGACACGGTCACCTTGCGGCCGGCTGTCATCTGCGCGGCCGCCACCATGTCGGGCAGGTGCTCGGCTGGCGACCCTTCGCGCATCCAGTCTTCGCGGACGTAGAGCGCGCCGTCGCGCACATGGCACAGCGCGCCGGCCAGCAGGTTGCGCTCGGCGCCGACCACAAGGAAGGGCGGAGCGCCGCCGATCGGCCCCATATCCTCTATGACGTGGCGCGCAGAGAAGTGGTCGTGGATCGGTGCCCCAGGGCGAAGGCGTAGCGCGTATGCCAGGGCGTTAGGGGCGTCGATGGCCCCCGAGGGGAATCGTCGCAACTGCGCCATGAGATCTGGACACTCTTTGGCGAAGACGGCCCGACCGGAACGGAAATAAGGCTGGAGCCCTCGGATAAAATCAATCTTCCCCTTTGGCGCGCGGATTGCGCGGAACGGAATAGATTGCCCCCGTCGAGCCTGCTCGGAACGAATGGGCTGTAGCAGAAACTCGTTAAGCCCATCTTCTTCCACTCCGATCCAGACGGGCGGCAAGTCTTGGTTCAGGCCGACGTCGAACATCGCCGAGACGATTTCGTCGGGCAGTAATTTCTTCGCCCACGAGTCCCAGATAACCAATCGGTCAGCGCCGGTCCACGACCAGCTTGCAAAGCCGGTGGTTGCCGATCCTTTGTTCACCGTGCGCGCCGGGTCGAACATGGCATAGACGGCCTGCCACGTTCTGACCTGCGGCTCGACGGTCATGGGGTACTCGGAGAAGGTGTGCTCGCCCTTTCGGATGATCTGACACAGATACTCCCGCTCAAAGTCGTCGATCATGCCCTGCTCGGCTAGTTCGTCGCGCTTGGCGTCGATCCAGGACAGCGGGTAGCGGTCAGGCCACGACGCACGGCGCTCGCCGTTCTGGTCGATGAACTCGATGGGGTAAACCTTGGCCTTCCAGCCGCGAGCGTTGATGAGGCGCACGGCCAGCGCGTCGGGGGCCAGGGGTGTGGCCGCGACGCGCACCAGCGCGTTGACATCGCAAGCGGGCAGCAGTTCACCGAAGAACCAGCGGCGCACTTTCACGATGCGCTTTTCGTCGGCGACGCTCTCGTTGTTTTCGATGTCGTCACAGAAGACCGCGTCGGGGCGCATGTCTTCAAACTTGGTGCCGCGCAGCGCCTGGCCGCGCCCGATCGCCAGAAGGCGAACACCGGCGCTGGTGACAATCTCGCCGTCGGACCATGTCGGCCCTACCAGGTTGCCGAAGACCTCTTGCAGCTTCTCGTTCGTCTCCATCTCATGCCGGATGGTGTGCAGACGCTCGCAGGCGCGATCGTAGGTTTCCCCGATCAACAGCCCGTTCTTGAACTCGCGGAAGCCGGCGAGCAGCGTCAACGCCTCTTCGGCGATCGTCGACTTGGCCGAACCGCGGAAGGCCATCTCAAGCAGGCGCGGCACCCCGACGTTGTGCCAGTCGCGGATCATCGCTTCGTGGAACGGCTGGGTGCGGCTACTGTGCCGGTGGTTGAACAGGATCCGGTGGGCCAGCACGCGGTCTTCGTACAACCGCTTGAACAGTTGGGCGTGCTGGTCGTCGGGGGTCATGCCGTCGCGCGGATCAGGGCGTTGTGCGCGACCGCAGCCAACCCGATCGCTTCCAGCTGTGAGAGGTTGATCGGTTGCACGGTTGTCTGCACTGCCCCGGAGAGGATCATAACGCACTTGTCGTGCTGGATCACCCCGCGCTCAAGCATGTCTGCTACCCCGCGCAGGTAGGTGACGAGGTTCATGCAGGGCGCTTCGACGTTGGCCGGCTCGACCTTGTCGCCGTGGATGGTTACGACTTCACTCATACCTCTTCCCACGAAAAGCGATCTTTCATCATCGAGTGCCACGCCTTGCCGCGCGACGGTGCGGTGATGAACGACGTATATGCGCTGCGCGGAACCTCTGCGCTGAATACCTTGCCGTCGGTGAAAGTGATTTCAAGCACTTGCTGGTCGTGGTCGTAACTGGTCTGCGCGATGAAACTGGACCGCTGTTGGATCACCTCGGCCATGTCAGGGCGTCGCGTACAGCCGGGCTTCTGCGGCGCGGCGCGTCACCAGGCCCTCCTCGACTTCCCCGCCGGCAATATCCCATCGTGCGAACTGGGCTGCGGCTCCGGCATAGTCCCCGGCGTTGTGCAAGCGCAAGAGGGTTGAAGTCGCCAGCGCGTGATTGCCTTCGTTGAACGCGAAGTCCACCAGCGCGTCAAACTGGTTCTGCGTGCAGGTGTTGGCGCAGGCGTTCACCGCATCGACGGCGCTGGCGATATTGCTTTGGTAATCGTTCTCGGCCTGATCCGGGGTTATCGCAGGCCCGTGGGGGACCACGCCGTGCGTATTCCCCCAACCGTCAGTCCACACCCCGGCGCCGTCCTGGTACGGGGTCAGGCTGTAGCCCTCGAAGGACTTGGTCAGGTTCTCGCCGGTTTGGCTTTGCTCAAGAGGTGGGTTGAGGGGCATCGGGCACCTGGGGTTCCGCTGGCGCGATCGGCTCGGGGTTCGCAGCGGGCGCAACCACTGGCTCGACCGGCGCAACCACTGGCTCGACCGGCGCAACCACTGGCTCGACCGGCGCAACCACTGGCTCGACCGGCGCAACCACTGGCTCGACCGGTGCAACCACTGGCTCGACCGGTGCAACCACTGGCTCGACCGGTGCAACCACTGGCTCGACCGGCGCGTCAAGCTGTGCTTCCAGCCCACTGAGCACAGAGTTCAGCGCGTCCCACTCGGCTTGCGTCGGACTGCGGTTCTCGGCGACCATGGCTTTGAGCGCCGCAGTGTTTGCTTCGATCATTGCGATGGCTTGTTCACCGCTGGCAAACAACCCGGGAATTGCCGACAGCAGTTGCAGCGCAAAGGGAATGATCCCGCCCATATCACTTCACCTTCAAGGTTGCGGCGAGCGCACTGAACGCTTGCACGGCGTTGACCGCATCGTTGATCGTTGTCGCGTCTGCAACCCCGTTTTGCACCGCGCTCTGTGCGGCCTTCAAGGCGGCGCTGGCGGCTTGGTCACCGGATTGCAGTTCGGCCAGCACTGCGTCGTCATGGCAGAGCGCAACGCCTGCGCCACAACTCGGCAGATCACGGTAAGCCACGGCGGTCTGCAATGCCACGGCATAGTCGCTTTCGGCCTGGTAGACCAATTGCGCATTGCCTGCGGCCGTCCCGGGTTGAATCCCGGCAACGCAACCGCACAGCGCGGAAGCCAGTATCAGGGCAAGATAGCGTTTCATGTCTGTGCTCCAAATGGGCCGGCGGTCGTCGTCGGATCGGCAACAGGTGTGACCCCCGGCGATGCAGCGGTGGGCGCAAGCGAGGTGCGCGGGCCCCCGAACACTGCATCCTGGGCGGCTTGGACCGAAGGTGGGACGGGCGCCGGGGGAGCCAAGGGCGCCGATGCAGCGGCGGTTGTGACCCCCGGCGACGCAGCGGCGGGAGGAACCGTCACATCAGCCGGGGGAGCCTGCACCGTGGATGGATCGGCCAGCGGCGCGGCTGCGGTGAGTTCGGCAACGGCGAGTGACGAAGCCACTTGCACCATGTGCGCGACCAATACCGGGGAGACGCCTTGCGCCCTGAACTGCTGCACCACACTGAGCGCAGCGTCGAGGTCTGACGCCGGGGCTGCGTCGATGATGCTGCCGAGCAGTTTGGACTTCTCGGCCAGCGCCCAGATGATCGACGCTCCGAACAGCGATCCTGACACTGCCCACACTTCCAGCGAGTTGCCCGCGGCAGTCATGCCCTTGGCGGCCAGCAGGCCAGCGGTCAGTGTGATGCCTTGGCGGATCAGCGGTGTCGCGGCGTTGACGAAGTCGTCTTTGGTCATGGGAGCCTCCGAGGCTGGGATTGCCGTGAGGTTGGGGTCGTTGTCAAGCGAAAAGGTGGGGGTGGGGAGGGGCGGTGCTGTCTAGCCGAAGGGCTAAGTAATTGAAAAAGCTGGGCGATTTTTAGGTGAGGTCTTCAAAAATTTTTCGCCGCCCACCCCCGGGGCCGTTTCCCAAGGTTTGGGTTCTGAGGCTAGAAATCCTTATAGATCAAAGGCTTGCATGGCCAGATGGCTAGGCTGGGAGGCTATGGGGCCATGGCAATACTGGACAAGCGTCCAAATTAGGACAAGCGTCCAAATTAGGACAAGTGTCAAGGTTTCGAGGGTCGCCACACCGCTCAGGCGCTAAGCCCGATAGGCTATGAGGGCTTCGCACCTGACCTAGCCCGCCTGCTAGGGATATGCCTTAGCCCTATGACCATGACAGCTTGAGGCGCTGCTAGGGCCAGTACAGCAACCGGGTCGGCCGCGAGGCGCCGCCCCCTAACGCGTGCGCAAGAAACAGCACCGCCCGTCGTACAGCGCCGCAACCCGCAGAACTCCGCCGTTTTGGCGCTGTATGTTGTAGGTGCTAAGCACACCTACAACATGACAGCAGCAAAACTTACCTGTTGTAATACAGCGCTGTACAGCTATACAACATGACGCCCCCTTAAGGAGACAGGACCATGCAAGACATACCATTCACGTTTAGCTACGACGCGAAAGCGCTAGGCTTTACCTTGGCCGCGTCCGGCCCCGCAGAACGTACACAACTGGAGGCGCGGCACGCGAACGGCGGCACGGTTCGAACCTGGTTGTTCAAACAGGCGAGCGGTCAGCGCTTGATCCAACTCGACGCACCGAAAGGATTGAACGTCTGCGCAGCGCAGCGCGCAAAGTTAGGCGTCATGGGTGGAAAGGACGCAACGCGTTGCACGGCAGTATGCGCGGGGCTGGTTGCGCAAGAGCGACTATGGTTCAAGGCGCTGCAAGTGGCGAAGGCCGGTCAGTGGGGCGCGTATGCAGTGCCAACAAAGGCACAACGCGAAAGCGCGCCGGACGCGCGCACAAGGCGCTACGCACTGCAACTACTGGCGATGCTGCGCGAATTGCACGACGCTGCCACGCTGGAATGTGTGACCGATGAAATGCTGACGCGTTGCGCAGACCTGATCGAGACCGCTAGCCCTATGGCTTGACATCTCTAGTCATAGGACTAGAAGGGGCAGGCAAACAGCGAAGGGAGTGATTCGCAATGGTCGATGCACCTCATGGTTTCGTGGTTGAATTCCACGGCAACGGCGCATTCCGCAAACGGTTTACCGTTCCGGCAAGCGCAACGCGCGGCCTTAGCGCCGTGCCAGACTTCGAAAGCGTATGCGTCGAAGTGCCCGCCCGGTACTGGCCTGCAATCCAGCGCGCGGGCTGGTGGGAGACAAAGGGCTGTCCTTCCATGCCCTTGAGGCTGGATATGGTGGACAAGAAGGGCGCGCCTATCGGGTCTCTCTTCGCAACGCCGTGGAAGCGCGACAATGGCAATTGACCGCAGCGAGGCCATCCGCGACAATGGCAATTGACCGCAGCGAGGCCATCCGCGCCATGGCAAAGGCCATAGCCTACAAAGCCTGTGGCAAAGACGTCGAAGCGGCGCAATGGGCGCGTGAACTGGCCGCGCGGGCGCGCGAAATTGCCCCGGCGCACTTTGGCACGGGGCGCGAACTGTGAGGGCTGCGCTTCTCGCCTGCGCGGTGCTCTGGCTGCTGATGTTGGCCTGGCTCGCCCATGACGTCAACCGGACCTGTGGCGCCGACACGGCTTGCCGGGTTCAAATGGAAGCCCCCTAGCTTGTCCTTTGCCCCGCTGGTGACGCGGCGGGGCATCGGTCAACCAAGGAGCAAAGACGATGGATAAAAACCAACTGCAAGAAGTGCTGCGCCTGCATAGCCTTTGGCTTGCCGGTGATCCGGCTGGCGAGCGGGCGGACCTGTCGCTGGCGAACCTGTCGCAGGCGAACCTGTCGTGGGCGAACCTGTCGGGGGCGAACCTGTCGCGGGCGGACCTGTCGCTGGCGAACCTGTCGCAGGCGAACCTGTCGCGGGCGGACCTGTCGCTGGCGAACCTGTCGCAGGCGAACCTGTCGCAGGCGAACCTGTCGCAGGCGAACCTGTCGCGGGCGGACCTGTCGGGGGCGAACCTGCCGTCGGCGAACCTGTCGCAGGCGAACCTGTCGGGGGCGGACCTGTCGGGGGCGGACCTGTCGCAGGCGAACCTGTCGCAGGCGAACCTGTCGCAGGCGAACCTGTCGGGGGCGGACCTGTCGGGGGCGGACCTGTCGCGGGCGAAGCGCAAGGGTTTTGAACTGCTGCGCCGCCCGCCGATTCGGGTGCTGGGCGGCGAATACCCCGCGCTTGTGTTCCCGACTCACGTTGAAGTCGGGTGCCGCGCTTGGTCCTTGGAGGCATTCAAGGTGTTGGAAGGTGACGCCGAGGCCGCGCACTTTGCCGCCGGCAAGGCGCTGATCTTGGCGGCGATCGCTTACCTGGAAGCAAGCGCATGATATACCAGCACGAACCGCGCCGATCGCGCGACGACGTTTGGCCCCTGAAACGGGCCGACGGCAAAACCTGGGCCGAGGCCCGCAAAGAGAAGGAAACGAAGGAATGAACCCGCCAGTCGAAAGCCTGCCAGCCGCACTGATCGAGCGGCTGGCCGCGTGCATCCCTGGCAACAAGGATGACATGGCGGCAATCGAGATGATCCTGGACCTCGAAGGCTACGACACCACCGACCAAGCGTGGGTGAAGGCGTGCCGCAAGCGCGCCGCCTGGGTGATCCGCGACGAGCGGGCCAGCTACGGCGCGCTGGCCACCTTCCTTAACGCCCGCATGAGCAACGAGGAGATCGGCAAAGAGATCGGCCTGCCGAAATCGACGGTTCAGGCGATGGGCGCCGGGCGCGTGCCCGAGCGGTTCAAGCCTGACCAGCGCGCCCGGTTTCACGCACTGTTGGACTTTGCCGAGGCGCAGATACAGACGGCGCGCAAGGCGCTGGGATAGGAGGTTTTATGACGGAGGCGCAGAAGGCTCTGGCAACACTGCAAGAGCGGATCGAGACTCAGTTAGGTTTCGAGTACCACGACCCGGAAAGAGTGCGCGAGGAAATGGAGAACATGACTGTGGCGCGCTTGCTCGAAATGCTTTCTTACTTATTCGACTAATCGAAAAACCCGATCAACCTTTGCGGATTGATCGGGTTTTTTGTTTTACAAATCAGCGCGAAAACTGCCAAACATTTCCGCACTGATTCGGGAGGATCGAATGCCTTTTTTTGCTCTTACTCTGGCCGAGGTCGGCGCACTTAACCCCTGCGCGGGCCGCTATGCCTACGCGCTCAAACACCTGCCCGCCGACGCGCCGATTACCGCGGCTCAAGCACGCGCGGCAGGCTGCACGTTCGATGATCTTGTTTGGGTGGCGGCCGCCCAAGCGCGGAAAGACCCGGCGGTCGAGCGGCGCCTGCGACTGTGGCTTGCGGACTGCGCCGCGCGCGTCCTGCCTATATTTTACAAGGTAGCGCCTTCCGATCTGCGCCCCGCGCAAGCGATCGAGGCGGCCCGAGCGTTTGCGAACGGCGAGGTTTCTGACGCTGCTGGGGACGCCGCTAGGGCCGCTGCCCGGGACGCCGCTAGGGCCACCGCTAGGGCCGCTGCCCGGGACGCTGCTTGGGACGCTGCCCGGGACGCCGCTAGGGCCGCTGCTCGGGCCGCTGCTTGGGACGCTGCTTGGGCCACCGCTAGGGCCACCGCTAGGGCCGCTGCCCGGGACGCTGCTTGGGCCACCGCTAGGGCCACCGCTAGGGCCGCTGCCCGGGACGCCGCTAGGGCCGCTGCTTGGGACGCTGCTTGGGACGCTGCTTGGGACGCTGCTCGGGCCGCTGCTTGGGACGCTGCTCGGGCCGCTGCTTGGGACGCTGAATCAGCGTGGCAGTTTGGCCGCCTCGTTCTGTGGCTGTCCGACGACGAACCCGAAGTGCTCGCCCTGCCGGAGCCAAGCGTATGACTCAAGTCCTTTTGGCGATCGACCCCGGCAAGTCTGGGGGTATCGCCTGCTTTGTGCGCGGCGACCTTGCCAGCATGTCGAGGGCCAGCGCCGCCGACCTCGTCGGTTGGCTCAAGCCAGCGGACAAAGACTTGTCGGTTCGCGTCGTGATCGAGCAGGTCAACGGCGCGCCGGGCCAGTCTGGCCCTGCGTCGTTCAATTTTGGCAAGTCCTACGGCGAATTGCTGGGGGTGTGCATCGCGCTCGACGTCGAGCCTGTGCTGATCCGGCCTGTCGACTGGAAAGGCGGGTTAGGCTTGCGCCGCGAATACGGCGAAACCAACGCAAAGTTCAAAGGGCGCTCGCTGGCGATGGCCCGCGAACTGTGGCCACAGCACGCCAAGACATTTTTCGCCCGGGCCAAAGATGACGGGGCGGCAGAGGCCGCGCTGCTCGGGCAATACGCGCTGCAAGCGGGGATCGTATGACCCGCGCCGGCAGCAACGCCGAAGCCAACGCCCGCGCCACTGCCGCGCTGCTGGCCGCATTCAGCGAAGGCAAGAATATTGCAAGCGCGCAAAAGGCGCTGCGCCTGTCTGGTACGCGCGCACGCAGGCTGATGGCCCCGCTCAAGGCTGACTTGGCAGAGATTGTATCGCAGGGCCAAAGCCCGCGCTATGCGGCTGTGCTGCTTGGGTGGGGCGCGCACGCTGGTGTTGTGGTGTGGGAGGCGATCTGCCGCGATGTCGGCGAGCCGGTGCTGCCGTGACAGCCTACTATAACGATCATGATCCTTACGCCGCCGAATGGCTGCGCCGTTTGATCCTGAATGGCCACATTGCGCCCGGTGACGTTGACGAAAGCGACATAAGAGATGTTCGACCCGACGACCTCAAAGGCTACACACAATGCCATTTCTTCGCAGGGATCGGCGTGTGGAGCCACGCCTTACGCCGCGCCGGTTGGCCCGATGATCGGCCAATCTGGACAGGCTCCTGCCCGTGCCAACCTTTCAGCGCGGCGGGCGCAAGAGCAGGGTTTGCTGACGAGCGGCACCTATGGCCCGCCTTCAACCATCTCGTTGAGCAGTGCCAGCCTCCAGTCGTCGCTGGAGAGCAAGTTGAGAACGCTGGCGACTGGCTCGATCTTGTATCGGCTGACCTGGAAGCACAAGGCTACGCCTTCGGGGCGGCGTTTCTGCCTGCTGCGGGCTTCGGCGGCGCGCATATCCGGTCCCGCAATTACTGGGTGGCCTACGCCCAACACGCCGAGCGGTGGCCGGTCTATGTCAACCGACAAGATGGACGCGACCGGGAAAACGATAGACGGTCGCAAGCACACAGCGTCGCTGGAACATGCGGTGAAGTTCGCGGGCTGGCCAACAGCGCGAACCGAGGACGGGGAATCGTCGGGCGCGCGTTGGAGCCGGGGGACGTTCGACACGCTGACGGCGGTGGCGACGCATCTTGCGGGTTGGACGACACCGCAGGCGCACGACGCGCAGGGCCGGAGCAAGACGCAAAAGGCGATCCACGGCACGAAACACGGATGCGCCTGTCTGGCTCTGGACGCAGACCTGACGCACTGGACGACAGAACACGGTCCCGCGCGCCTGTGCTCGGACGGCACGCTGTTGACTGGCTGTTCTGCCGGGATGGAAAGTGGAGGCCGGTTGAACCCGGCGCATTCCCGCTGGTTGATGCGGCTCCCGCCCGAGTGGGACGATTGCGCGCCCTTGACACGCAATCTCCCTCGCGGGTAGGGAGGCTTCGGGCTTACGGAAACGCCTTAGACGCCGAAACCGCAACCAACTTCATTCTCGCCTGCATGGAGGCTATTGATGCCCCAGACTCCTGAACGAAAGCGCCAATACTACCTTGAGCGCAAAGCCGTTAATGGCGACCACATGCGTGCGGTGCAGGCGGTTTGGCGCGATCAAAACCGCGAGACGCTGCGCAAGAAGCACGCGCTACGCCGCGAAAAGTCGCGCGCGAAATGCTTGGTGGCCGCTGCTCGCGTTCGCGCTCGCAAGAGCGGGGTTCCTTTTACGCTGACCGACGCCGACGTAGCGCGTTTGCAATCGACGATAGATGCCGGGCGTTGCGAAATTAGTGGAGTGGCGTTCACGCTCAAAGGCCCCCGGTCTGCCACCAGTCCAAGCCTAGACCGCCGCGTCCCGGCGCTGGGGTACGTGCCGGAAAACGTGCGGGTTGTCTGCCACGCGCTGAATGCGGGAATGGGTGACTGGGGGGAAGACGATCTTCTCCGCGTCGTGCGGGCTTGGGTGGCAAGCCTGTGACTGACCTCCTTTTCCCCTACCAGGTCGAAGGCGCCGCGTTCATCGCGCAGCGCCCGCGCGCCGGGCTGTTCGATTCGCCAGGGCTGGGAAAAAGTGCCCAAGCGATCCGCGCGCTCGACACGGGCGGGTTGATCCGCGGCATCGTCGTGTGCCCGGCCAGCGTGCGCAACGTCTGGCCCGGGGAGTTCCGCAAGTGGGCGCGCATCCGGCGCAAGGTCATCAAGGGCCTGACCAACGACGACCTGAACTTGTGGCTGCGCGAGCGCGTCGACGTGCTTGTGATGTCTTACGAGGGTGCGAGCAAGTGGCACAACGAGTTGCAGCGCGACCTGCGCGAGTTCACGATCTTTGACGAAAGCCACGGCCTGAAAAACATCGCCAGCAATCGCACGCGCCGCGCGCTCGGGTCTGATGGTTCAGGCGCGCACGGCTACGCGCGCTATGGCGCCTATACCTGGTGGCTGTCGGGAACCCCGATGGCCAACGACCCGGCCGACATCTGGACGTTCCTGCGCTACGTCGGCGGCACGCCGCTGTCGTTCAAGAACTTTACCACGCGCTATTTCATCGCGGTCAACCAAGGCATGAGCACCAGCTACAAGCCGCGTCGCGACACGCTGCCCGAACTGAAAGAGGTTCTTGCCCGTTACATGATCCGGCGCACGATCGGCCAAGTCGGCATTCAGTTGCCGCCGCTGTGGATCACCACGCAGGAAATCGAGGGTTCGACCGCAGAGATCAACGCGCTGCTCGCCGCCCACCCGGGCCTCGATACAGCGATCACGTCGGCGATTGAGAAAGGCGGGTTGCAAAAACTGGACGAGATGGCCGGCCACGTCACCACGCTGCGCCGACTGGTCGGAGAGGCCAAGGCGCCGGTTTACGCCCGGCAACTGATCGAAGAATTGAGCGGCGGCAAGGACAAGGTCGTAGTGTTCTGCGCGCACAAGCGCCCGGTCGAGATCCTGTGCGAGACGCTGCGCCATCACGGTATCCGGTTTGTCAAGATCGACGGCTCGGTCAGCGACAAGGCCAGAGGTGAAGCTGTCGAGGCGTTTCAGAACGACCCGGAGGTCAAGGTTTTCATCGGCAACATCATTGCGGCCGGGACGGGCATCACGCTGACCGCTGCGCCCTATCTGGACATGCTCGAAAGCGACTGGACGCCTGCCAACAATAGCCAGGCGTTGAAGCGGGTCCACCGCATCGGCCAGTCACAGCACACGCATGTCCGGTTCATTTCACTGGCCAAGTCGATCGACCAACAGGTCAGCGAATCCGTTGCGCGCAAGACGCGCGCGATCATCGAAGTTCAAGGCTCTGACCTTTAACAACCCAGGAGGAAACAATGCCAATTGAATTGAAAATTACCGCCGCCGATACGCACGAGTTCAACGCCCTGCTCGCGCGGTTTGTCGGGCCTACGGTGCGAGCGCCGGAAACCGTCGTGTCTGTTGAAGCCCGGGGGTCGGCTGCTGCCGAAGCAGAAACCCCTTTGGACCCGCCGGCGACGAAGACGCGCCAGCGCAAACCTGCCACTGGTGCAGCCGTCCCGCAGGAGAGCACCGGCTCTTCAAGCGAGCCGTCTGCGACGCCCACTACGCAGACGGAATCGCCGCCAGCCGATGAGCACCCCATGCTCACCCCGAAGACCTTGGCCGAGGTCAAGGCGCTGGGGAACAAGAAGGTGTCCGAACTCGGGGCCGGGCCGATCCAGCAGGCGCTGATCGAGAACTTTCAGGTCAAGGCGTTCGGCGGACTGGACCCGGCCGACTACGACCGCGCCTACTCGATCCTGGAAGCGTTGAAGTGAAGCACTCGCCCTTTGGCGGATCGGCGGCCAGCCGGTTCATGGCCTGCCCCGGGAGCATTGCGCTCTCGGGGCAGGCGCCCCCCGAAAAACCCAGCCCCTATGCCGAGGAAGGCACCTTTGCCCACGCGGTCGCGGCCGAGGCGCTGGAAACCAGCGCACGGTCGACCACGGCGGCGATCGGCAAGGTGCTCGGGTTCCTCGACCACGGCGAAAGCAAGACCCGCGAGATCACCGCCGAAATCAGCAAGGCGGTGGACGTCTATCTCGAAGCGGTGTGGGACGAGTACGACCTGGACCCCAATTCGGAAATCGAGGTCGAGCAGGGCTTCGCCTTGGACCTAGACGCGGCAGAGCCTGGCGAGGTGTTCGGCACGAACGACGCGCTGGTCTACAGCCCGGCGCGGCGCAAGCTGACGATCTTCGACTACAAGCACGGCGCCGGCGTGATCGTCGACGTCGAGGACAACACGCAGCTTAAATTCTACGCGATCGGCGCCATGCAGGGCCACCCTGAATGGGACGTGCGCGAGATTGAACTGGTGATCGTTCAGCCGCGCGCCTTCTCTGCCGGCGGTGACGGGGTGAAGCGGTGGTCGCTGCCAATGGCAGAGGTCATCGAGTTCCCCTACGAACTGAACGAAGCGGTTGCCGCTTGCAAGGCCGTGTACCCTTTCCTGGGCGGCGGCATGGAGAGCAAGAACACTTCCGGGCCGATGCTGTCGGAAACCCTTGGGTTCGAACCTTTCGTCCCCGGCGAGCACTGCCGCTGGTGCCCGGCCGCCACGATCTGCACGGCGCGCGAGCAATCGTTCGTTACCGCGGTGCGCGAAGACTTCGCCGGGGTCGACCTGCTCGGTATCGAGCCGGTGGTCGCGGCGCTCGAAGTGAAGACCTTGGACTTCGACCACATGGCGCGGATCGTCGCGGCGTATGACCGCCTCGGGTCGCAAATCGCCGCGATGCGGACGGCCATGGACGAACACCTGCTGGCCGGCGGAACCGTCAAGGGCTGGAAGGTGGTCGAGCAGGTCGGGCGCCGTGCCTGGACCAAGGGGGACACCGAAATCGCCGAGTACCTCGAACTGATGTACGATGTGCCGGGCGACGAAGTGATGCCGCGCAAGCTGGTCACGATCACCGACGCCAAGAAGCTGCTCAAGACCTACGTGTCGAAGGCAGATTACGCCGAGGCAGAGCGCGACATGACGCTGCGCTTCACCATCAAAGAATCGAAGGGGCTGACCACGGCCCCGGAGAGCGACCGCCGGGCGGCAATATCGCCGGTCGCCGCAGAGTTCGGCTCTGTGATGCTCGGAAATGAAAGCGACTGATATGACACTGATGGCCGATACCAACATGACCGACGAATGGATCAAGAAGGCGTGCGAGCGCAACCCGATCCGCGTTCTGGACAGCGGCAACATTCTGCTCTGCCCGACGCGCGGCTCGTTCCTGAACCTGTTCGAGCGGTCACGCCCGATCCCGCCAGCCACCGAAGGCAGCTATGGCGGCAACCTGATCTTCCCGACCTGCGCTGACCTGTCAGTGCTGGAAAAGGCAGTGATCGAGGCCCTCAAGGAGAAGTGCCCCGACGCGCTTTCGTCTGACCCCAAGAAGCGGGTCAAGGTGAAAAGCCCGTTCAAGGACCAAGGCGACATGCTCAAGTACGACGGGTACGTCGAGGGTGGCAAGTTCATCTCTGCCACCAGCAAGAAGAACCGCCCGGTGCTGGTCGACGCGCGCCAGCAAATCGTCACCGACGAGACGCTGGTCTACCCTGGGGTGTGGGTCGTCTGCACCGTGCGCCCCTTCTGGTACGACAAGGGCGTCAACAAGGGTGTGTCGTTCGGGCTGCAAAGCGTGATGCTCGTCGCCGACGACAAGAACTTGGGCGGCGGTGGCGGCGGAAACATCGCCGCAGACTTCGCAGGTGTCAACATCGACGCCGGTGACGTCGATACGACTGGCCTGTTCGACTGACCAACTGCCCCGCCGGTTTCGGCCGGCGGGGCTTTTCTGCGGAGGGAAAGATGACCAACGACGAGAGGCGCGCCGTCGAAGTGCTGCGCGACGAAATCAAGGCGCGGAAGGTCAAACTGGTCGACGACCGGGGCCAAGAACTGCACGCGCTGTTCGAGTGCGTGAAACTGGCCGGGTTCGAGTTGCGGAAGGGCAAGCCATGAAAGACATTCCGGGCTACGAGGGGCGCTACGCCGCGACCGAAGACGGGCGTGTCTGGAGCCATATCTCGGGCAAGTTCTTGCGCCCTGCGCGGGCCAAACGCTCCGGGCACTTCATGGTGTCCTTATAGCTTGGGGAAAGTACCACTGCAATGTCTGATATTCTCCACTTGGACATCGAAACCCGTTCGACCTGCGACCTGAAAACTGCCGGGCTTTATCGTTATTTCGACGACCCAGAGTCGGAAGTGCTTGTGGTTCGGTGGCGTCTCAACGACGGCCCGGTGCGCGAAGGCGCGATCGAAGAGGCCGCCGCGCACATTCGCGCCGGGGCGGTCGTCACGGGTCACAACATCGCGTTCGACCGCCAAGGGTGGAACGTAAAAATTGCGCCGCAGTACCCGATCGCGGTTGAAAACTCGGACTGCACGATGGCTAGGTGTGCGTCGCTTTCGCTTCCACAGAGCCTAGAGCAAGCCGGGAAAGCCTTGGGGCTGTCGATCAAGAAAGACGTGGAAGGACACAGGACCATGATGCGGCTTTGCAAGCCGAAGAAGGTCCACCCTGACGGCACGGTCGAGTGGAACGACACGCTGGAGCAGCTTGCGCGCCTGTCCGAATACTGCGCGCAGGACGTGCTGGCCGAATGCGCGATCGACGCGGCGGTGCCCCAGCTTTCCCCCAGCGAGAAGCGCCTGTGGGTGCTCGACCAGAAGATCAACGCACGCGGGGTCATGCTCGACATGCCGGCGGTCGACAAGGCCCTGGCGGTGGCAGAGCGGGCAGCGTTGGCGGCATCGGAGCAGGTTTACGAACTGACCGGCGGCGCCGTGCAGCGCACGACCGAAACGGCGAAGATCGTCAAATGGCTGAACGACCGCGGCATCCCCGCCTCGTCGATCGCCAAAGGCGAGCAGGAAGAACTGCTGGTGCGCGCCGACCTGTTTGACGACCCCTTGGCCCGCCAGGTCATCGAACTGCGCCGGGCCAGCGCCAAGTCGTCGGTGGCCAAGTACCGGGCGATGCAGCGCAGCGTCTGCAAAGATGGTCGCGTGCGCGGCACGCTGAACTTTCACGGCGCCAGCACCGGCCGCTGGGCCGGGCGCTTGATACAGCCGCAGAACCTGCCACGGATCGGCGACGCCGGGCCAGACGTCGAAGACCTGCACGCGATCCTTGCAGCGCACGACGCGGACGAAGCGTTCGCCGTGTGCCAGTTGAACTTCGACAACCCGCTCGACGTGCTCTCGAAGGCGCTGCGCTCGATGCTGATCGCCGCCCCAGGGCATAAACTGATCGGCGGTGACTACTCGAACATCGAAGGCCGGGTGAACGCATGGCTGGCGGGCGAGCACTGGAAGGTCGAGGCGTTTGCCGACTTCGACGCGGGCGTTGGCGTCGACCTCTACGTGCTGGCATATGCCAAGGCGTTTGGCGTCTCTACCGATGCAGTAGACAAGTCGCTGCGCCAGCAGGGCAAGGTCATGGAACTGGCTCTCGGGTATCAGGGTGGTGTCCGCGCCTTTCAGAAGATGGCCGCCGGCTACGGCATGATCGTCAGCGACGAGCGCGCAGACGAGTTGAAGGTGGCTTGGCGCGAGGCGCACCCGGCGATCGTGAAAAGCTGGTACGCGCTGCAAGACGCAGCGATCCACGCGGTCAAGAACCCCGGGATGAAAGTCCCCTGCCTTGACGGCAAGATCGTCTATCGCGTCGCCAACAACATTCTGTGGTGCAGACTGCCAAGCGGCAGGCCGCTGGCCTATGTGGCGCCGCACATCGAGCAGGGCAAATGCAAAGCGTGCGGCGGGACTGGCGACCTGTTCGACAAAGAGGCTGACGCCTTCGCCGATCCGCGCGAAGACTGCCCCGAGTGCTGGGGCCGGGGTGAAGTCAAAGAGCGCGTGGCATTCTACGGCATGGAAAGCGCTAGCAAGCAGTGGCGCAAGCAGGCCCTGTATGGGGGCAGGAGTTGTGAAAATATCGTTCAAGCCATCGCCCGCGATATTCTGGCCGAGGGCATGTTCAGGCTGGAAGACGCAGGCTACCCGCTGGTGCTGACCGTTCACGACGAAAACATCTGCGAAGTACCCGACGGGTTCGGAAGCCCCGAAGAACTGGCAGAACTCATGTCCATTGTACCGACTTGGGCAGAAGGTCTGCCCGTGGCGGTGAGTGCTTGGGAGGACAAGCGATATGTCAAGTAACTTCCGGGACATGCCTGCGGAATACCTCGCGCGTGGCGAGCAGGCGCTGCCCACTAGTTGCAAAGGGCGCTGCTGCTCTTTCGCATGTTTCTTGAAGGGGTGTTGGATCGTGGTGGAGGCGGAGCGCCGCCGAGCGGAAAGGGTAAAAAATGTTGACCAAGCCTAGACCCCGCGCGCACCAGCGCCTCTACGACCTGCTCGACCGCGAAGGCCACGCGCACGTCTTCGACATTTATGAAGCCGTGCGCGGCAGGCAATACTTTGGCGGGAGCGCAGCGAAGTGCATGAGGAACCTCGGGTCGCTGGTGCGGCAGTTCAACGCGAAGAGCACGGATTGTATGGTGGTGCCCGGGCCAGAGGTCTACACGTACCGGCTGCACAGGGGCTGACGGTGCGCGAGGCGGCGCTGGCGTGGGCGGCACGCGGGTTCAAGGTTTTCCGCTGCCTGCCGGGCCGCAAGGAACCTGCCAGCGAAGGCTGGCGTGCCGAAGCGACTGACGACGCCTTGGAGATCGACGCGCTGTGGGGCGCCAAGGACTACAACGTCGGGGTGCTGTGCAACGACATGATCGTGGTCGACTGCGACGTCAAAGGCGGCAAGCCGGGGCTGGCCTCGTATCTTGACCTCGACCTGCCCGGCGACACGCTGGCAGTCCGCACGCCCACCGGCGGGGTCCACTACTACTTGCACGGCCCCAGCACGCGCAACCGCGCCAGCATCGCCCCAGGCGTCGACGTGCGCTCGTTCCACGGGTACGTCTTGGCCCCTGGGTCCAGGCTGCACCCCGGCGTTTACAATACCTGCCCGGCGGGCGGGGAATACTCGTTGTGGCAAGACGCCTTGATGGAAGACTGCCCGGCGCACTTCGTCGAGCAGATTGGCGCGCCGCGCGAGCGCCAGTCGGCCAACCCACTGGTCGAACTGGACAGTGAAGCAAATGTCGCACTGGCGATCGAGTTTCTGGAAGACCGGGCCGAACTGGCGATCGAGGGCGAAGGCGGCGACCACACGACCTATGCGGCGGCTTGCGGTGTGCGCGACTACGGCGTGTCTGAAGACCTTTGCTACGAGTTGATGCTCGACCATTTCAACGACCGCTGCGATCCGCCGTGGGAGCCGGATCACCTGCGGGTCAAGGTCGAGAACGCCTACACCTACGGGTCGAACGCGCCGGGCGTGAAAAGCCCCGAGCACATCTTCGAGGGCGTCGAGATTCCCGAACCTGAATACCGGCCGCGCCAGCGGGGGAAGGCGATATGGGCTGGCGACAACATCGACTTTGACCAAGAATGGCTGCTGTTCGAGCGTATGCCAAAGGTGGGAACGGCGATGGTCGTCGCGCCATCGGGCGCAGGCAAGACGTTCCTCGCTTACGAACTGGCACGCTGCCTGGCCACGGGCGACAAGTTCTTCGGGGTCGAGCCCGACGAGACGTGCGGCACGATCGTACTGGCGGGCGAAGGGCTGGCCGGCGTTCCGGCGCGCATGAAGACCTTGGGCCACCTGCCGATCGTGACCCTGCCGGCTGGCCAGTTGGGCGACAAGGCCAACGTCAAGGCACTGGTGCAGGAGATAGAAGACCTTGCCGCGGTCATGCGCGAGAAGCGCGGCGCGCGGCTCGGGCTGATCGTGCTCGACACGCTTACCGCAGTCGGCCTGTTGCAGGACGAGAACAACAACAGCGAGTGCGGCGCGGCGGTGAAGACGCTCGAAGCCTTGGCGCTGCGGTTCAACTGCATGGTGCTGGTCAACCACCACCCGCCCAAGAACGGCACCGGCGCGCGCGGCGGCGGGGCGCTGCACGCGGGCTTCGACGTGGTGCTCGAAGTGGCCCACGAAAAGGGCAACGATATTCGCTACCTCGAATGCACCAAGGCGCGCGAAGGCCGCGTCGGTGCCTGGGGCAGCTTCACGTTGATTTCCGTCACCGTCGGCTTCGACCGGCGCGGCAGAGCGCGCACGACCTGCGAAGTCTCGATGGGGTCCGAACCGCGCATCGTCACCGGCAAGCAGCCTGCGCGCTACGACAAGTTCGAGGCGGCGATCGATCACGCTCGAATAGACAACAACATTCCGCCCCGAGAGCCAGTTCCACGAACCTTGGCGCGCGCGGCGTTCGGGACGCTGGCCGGGATGGACAGAGGCAACGCCAGCCGGGCGTTCGACAAATGCCTTGAGTGGGCGCTGAACGCCAAGGTGATGCGGATGGTCGGCGGCCTGCGAGACGGTTCGATTGATGACACCAAGAAGGAGGAATGAAATGCGAGACATTATCGAGTGCAAGAGCCACCAGGGCTACTTCTGGCTCGACGGCAAGGGGTGCTGCCCGAAGTGCGGCAGCACTGCGGGGAGAAGTGTCGGCGATGCGGACGAGGAAGACCAGATCGCAGCCTTGGCGCGGCGAGCCGCAGGGCTTTCTGTCGGCAATCAAGTTGCCGCCGAAAACACCCGCGGCACCAAGGTTGACGCAACCCTGGCCGAGCGCGGCGCCCGCTACGGCGACTTTACCGACCATGCGCGGATCGCCGAAGCGCTGCACGGCATCCTGATCGGCGACACGCCTGCGGGCAAGTTCAACACAAGCTGGGGCGTCATGAAGCCGTTTCAGCGTCAGGCGCTGCGCGTGATTGCAGACAAGATCGCGCGCATCCTGAACGGCGACCCCGACTATATCGACAACTGGCACGACATTCAGGGCTACGCCAAACTGGTGGAGGAGAGGCTGAAATGAGCGAAGTTATCACAGGTCAATTCGGTGGCGATCCATACAAAGACCTTGACGCCATGACGCGGGCTATCCTTGCCGCGATCTATGAGCATTCGGATCGCGTTCCATTGCTAGGCGCAATCGGCGCGCTAGAGGAGGCCAAGCGGCAGTTGTTCGCTCGGGCGATTGATGGCTGATCGGCGCAGGCCTGGTGCGCACCGGCCAGAACCAGAAGCACCACTGTCGGGCGTTTTGTTGCGCGGGCTTCGTGATGCGCTGCGTGGTGCACCGATGAAAAAAAGCGCGCAAGTGCGGTTGGAAAAAATGGGTCTTATCGAATGTCGAGGTTTTGACAAATTCTCAAAGCTAACAGCCAAAGGCATCGCCGCACTGCAATCTGCCACCCCTTGAACCCCCGCGCCGGTCGTGGCCGCAGTGCAGGCTGTGCGGGATAAATG
>Ga0302154_10000757_pt1 | contig 28996 bp, 25 predicted proteins | sample I_Bog_N2_3_FD_193507 | JGI IMG/M metagenome (GOLD analysis project Ga0302154, IMG submission 193507) | Peat permafrost microbial communities from Stordalen Mire near Abisko, Sweden - I_Bog_N2_3 | ecosystem: Environmental > Terrestrial > Soil > Wetlands > Peat | place: Sweden: Abisko, Stordalen... | reverse complement strand
GCTGTAGGCCTTGCTTTCATTTGTGCTCATGATCAACCCCGTGGGTGGCCACTGCGAGCTGGCGAACCTTGGCGGCGGCGTCCAACAGCACCTGGCGCTCCAGGGTGCCGTCCTGCACGGCCACCACAATCGCATCGGCGATGGCATCCAGGCCGGACTCACTGGAGACCAGCAGCAGATGCGCCCCGGCCACCAGTGAAGCGACGGCGGTGTCGGTGATGGCGTTGCCCCGCAGAATGGACACCGCGTCGAGGTCATCGGAAATGATCAGCCCATCAAAGCCGAGGGTGTCACGCAGCACCCCGATCACCTTGGACGATGTGGAGGCCGAGTGGTCAGGGTCGATGGCCGGGAAAACCGCTGGCCCTGGCATCACGGCTTTCACACCGGTGGCGATGACTTCCTTGAAAACTTCAAGATTGTCATGGAGTAACTCCAGCGGCCCTGGCACCGTGGCTTCAGCAATCGCCGGATCATGCTCAGTCACGTAGTGCCCGGGAAAGTGCTTGGCAGTGGCGATGACACCCGCGCGTTGCACCCCACGGATAAAGGCGCAGGACACCCGGCTGACCTCAACCGGGTCGGCGCCCAGGTGTCGATTGAGCAACCACGGATTGGCACCGGTGACCACATCGACAATCGGCGCCAGGAACAGATTGACGCCCAGGCCACGGGCCACGGTAGCCATCTCGAAGCAGCGTTGCTCGATGTCCTCGGCACTGAGGCCCTGAAGCTGTGCCCTGGAGGCCACGGCCGGCACCAACTGGTGCAGACGCTCGATCCCGCCAAGTTCCTGATCCACCGCGATCAGCACCGGCCCTGCGGCCAATGCCGAGGCCTCGCGAACAATCCGGATAAAATCGGCCTTTGATTCGGTCACCTTGCGCGCCGGGCTCATGTCTCGGCCGACATATTCATCCCGGGTTTCCCCCAGCAACAGGGAGACACCACCACGGCTCAGGTAACGGCGCACAGTGTCGTCCAGTTGCAAATCCCCGAACGCGGGCAGCAGTACCGAATACGCAGCGCGATGCAGTTCACTTGACATTACTTTTCCTCAACAGCGTTAGGGTGAGCAGAACGCTCGACTTCGTGGATACGCGGCCGTGCCACGCATGAGATCAATCTGGAAAAGGCACCCAGGCGCGCCGCCGATGGGATTCGACACAGGCCTGGGACAACAGCACGCCGCGCACACCTTCCTGAATATCCGGCAACGGCACGCTGGTCGCGCGGCGCCAGCCCTTCCCGGCCTCCAGGGCCTGGGCAAAATCCGCGTAGAGAACGGCCAGCGCCTCCAGGTAGCCTTCGCTGTTACCTGCCGGCAAGCTGGTGAAGGTCAACGTCTGCGCCACGTTGTCACTCTGGCCACGCCGGTAGACACGGTCGGCACCATCCGTGGGGGTGAACAGCAGGGTTTCCGGTGATTCCTGGCACCACTCGAGCGAGGCCTTGCTGCCAATGATCTTGAAACGCAGGCCGTTACGATGACCGGGTGCCGCAAAGCTGGCCCATAACAAGCCATCCACGCCGCCTTCGAATTCCAGTTGCACCACGCAGGTATCGTCCAGCCCCCAATCGGGCACCACGCTGGTCAACTTGGCATTCAGTTGCGTGCAGCGCCGTCCGGACAGGAATTCCAGCATGTTGAAGGCGTGGGTCCCGACATCGCCCAGGGCCCCGGTGGGGCCGGCCTTCTGCGGGTCACCGCGCCAGGCCAGGCTCTTGCTCAAGCCCTTCACACCCGGCGCCAACCACTCCAGCAGGTATTCGACATACAGGAAGCGCACCTCCCCCAATTCGCCGGCCTGGATACGACTGCGGGCATCGCGGACCATGGGGTAGCCTTGATAGGTATAGGTCAGCGCAAAAAACGTGTCATGGCGCGCGGCAATGCTGGCCAGCTCCCGGGCTTCTTCTGGATGGTTGACCAGGGGCTTGTCGCAGATCACCGGGATCCCCGCCTCCAGGAACAGCCGGCACGGCTCGAAATGCAGGTGATTGGGCGTGACGATGACCACCGCCTCAATGGGGTCGGGCCGGCGCGACTCGGCAGCCGCCATGGCCTCGAAGGACAGGTAGATGCGGTCTGCCTCAAGGTTGAGCGCAGCCCCCGCCTCCCGGCATTTGTCGGCGTCCGCAGAGAAGGCGCCGGCGACGATATCGAAGCGATTACACAGGCGCATGGCGGCGCGATGGTAGCTGGCAAAATAGGCGCCTTGCCCGCCGCCGACCATGCCGACCTTGAATCGCCTTTTCCCGGGAATATCACCGGTCAACCTTGCCATAGCTGAAAACTCCATCAGAGAGCACGGAGTCGAGTATCAAGGCGGATGTTTTCTTTCTCCATTTCGCACACGGTCGATACCTGACGCGAACTGAAGCACCCCGCCAGGACGCGCCGTGTTACCCGCGAAAAATCAATCTGTTACTGACTGGGGTCGCGAGTAACCGGGAAAATCCCGGCGAATGGATGTTGCCCTGGAAAACAGCAGCTTCTTGCGCATCAGCATTGCCTGATAATGGGCAAAACCGCTTACAATCTGACGCATACGCGGGTCGATGAAAGTGACCGCTGCCCACTATAAACCGGCATGAAACATGCTTTATCCAGTACCAGGACGCTCAAGTATTTGAGGAAGTTATGACGGTTAAGCAAAAGGTTATTCGATAACCGCGCTATAACTTGAATAACTGGCGACTTAACCCAGCCCATCGAGAGAACAATGCCCAGTCGCGCAGACTTACCCACCCTGTCGTTAGCCGCCGCCACTTCGCATCCGGAGCGACAGCAGGTACGCAGTGACTTGCAAGCCAATGTGCAGAAGAACCTGAGTACCCTGGTGGAGTCCTGTCGATCCGTGGCCGACATGTGCCGCAAAGTTGATGTCAATCGCCAGCAGTTCAACAAGTACCTGGTGGGCCAGCACGTCCCTTCACAGAAAATCCTTCAGAAAATCGGCCGCTATTTCATGATGGAAGCGGAAGATCTTTTCCGCCCACCCGCCGAGTTCAAGAAGTTCTATGAAGGTTATGAAAACGAGTTGCCGACGGACCTGCGCGCCTCGGAGCAATTCAATCATTTCCTGCCGTTGGCCAAACAGTCGGTCGACTTGCTCGAAGACTATCTGGGCGTCTATTACCGCTACCACAATTCATCGATCTACAAGGGCCGGATCCTGCGCTCGGTCACCTGCCTGTATCGCGCCGATTCGATGGTGCAGTACGTCACCGTGGAACGCTTTCCGTTGCGCGATGGCAGCGGCAAGATTGGCTATTCATTCACCTATCACGGGTTTTGCCTGCTGCTGGGCGACCGGCTGTTCATGGTCGATTTTGAAGGCAAGCAACGTAACGAGATGACGTTTTCGATCCTGACGCCACAACATCGTCGCCCGATCCGCTTCCTCTATGGACTGGTGACGGGGGTGGCCTCGTCCTCGTTCCGCCAACCCTTCTCCACCCGTATGGCCCTCGGGCTCGTGGACAAGGGCAAGATCCGCAAGCATCACCTGCGCAACGCCACCGCCGTGCTACCCAGTGATCAGTCCATTCCCCTGGAAGTGCGGGAATACATGACCGGCGACAACGCCACCATCGTCTGGGGCGGTCAGGACTGAGGCGCTTGCAGGGCCGCTTCATGGCCCTGCCGCGCAGCCATCACCTCGACCAGTGACGGTCCCTTGCTGTTCAGTGCCTTGATCAGCGTGGGATTGAGTTGCGAAGCGTACTCGACCCGCCAGGCCTCAAGGCCAAAGTTGCGGGCAATCCCGGCAAAATCCGGGGAGTAAGGCTTGCCGTCGGGCAAATTGAACTCACCGGCCCGATGCGGCGCCATGGGCAGCGCTTGCCCATCGCTTACGCCCCCATCGCCACTGCTGTTGAACACCAGGAACACCACCGGAATGCTGTGCATCATGCACACCGCCATCTCCTGCATTGACTGCAGGAAATCCCCGCTGCCCACGGCGCACACCACCTGGCGCGCCGGCATCGCGAGCTTCGCCCCGATGGCCGCGGGAACCGCCCACCCCAGGGTCTCGGGATTCCCCGCGCTGAGATGCCGGCCCGGGTAATGGAGGGGGAACATCTCGCGGACCATGGCCTGGATGCGCCTGTCTCCGACCACCAGCAGCGCATCCCCTTCCAGCACCGAGCGCGACCCGCGACCTTCGCGCAATACGGCTATTTTTCGCCGGATGGCCTGGGGTTCCGCCCGCAAGATCGCGGGCGGCAGGCGGGCGTCAATGGAGGCGTGCTGAACCGCCACGTCAATCGCCAGGCTGACCGGACCGACGCGCTCGCTCAGCATCGTATCGAACGCCTGGCGCAGGGCCTGGGGCAGTTGCTCGATCACCGACACCAGCGCCTGCTCTTTCGGGTCAGCGGCAGCCGCCTCGACCCGGGCATCGCTGATAAGCAGCAGCGCCGAGGCGTCCTCCCGGGCAACCGCCAGGGCTCCCAACGCTTTGGCAATGCCCGTCGGCCCCGTCAGCACGACGGCCATGGGACGGCCGCAGGCACGGAAGTAGCCATCGGCAAGATGAACGGCGCTGTGCCCCTGCATGACCTGGATAAACGGAATATCGGTCCCCGGCGCCAACAGCGCCTCCAACAGCGCCCACGAGCCGTCACCCGGCATCCCGGCCACATAATCGACACCGTTCGCTTTCAGCGCTTTCGCAACAATCTGGCCACCAGTGAGTTTCACGCAACACTCCCGTCAAACAGGCGCAGGCCTCGGCGCGAATGCACCGCGCCTCGTCCAAAAATCGCCTCGGGAGTATTGGCCTGGAACAGGCCTGGCTCAATTTCGCACCCCTGGCAAAAGAGACGCAGGTTGACGCAACCGCCCACCCTTCCCTGCCGCCCGGGGAGAACCATCCCCAGCAGGCGCCGGCTGCGCCGATTAGGTCACTTTGATGCGTCAGAGTGCGTCGCTTTTAAAAGGCCTGCGAAATTGAGTGCCCTGCCTGCCCAGCGAATACTCAATCCATGAAAACAACAAGCCGAGCCTATCAAGCGCTGGGCGCGCCGCTTCAAGCCTTGATCTCCTGACCCGAGAAAAAGCCCCGCGTCGCCCAGTCGAGGAAGAGTCAATCGGATCAGTGGAGGCCTTACCCGCCTCCCCAGCTGCATGGATCAATGCTGGCCATAACACTGCCGATCTACACCACCGCATACAAAAATTTGCACCCACCCCCTAGGCAGGAACTCGAAATGAAAAAAGAAAATGAGACGGGTTATGGTTTGACCGGCATTGACCTGGAGTCCCTCAGTTTGAAACGGCGCACGTTCTTGCTCGGCGCCGCCGCCTCTGCTGCCGGGTTGTATATCGGTTCGTTCGCCCCCAGCGTGTTTGCCGCCACCGGTGGCCACCTGGAAATTCTCGGCTGGGAAGGTGAAACCGGTGAGGCCGAGTTGGCCGACTGGCGCAAGCAGCGCGGTATCACCGTGCACTCCAGTTATGCCAGCAACCAGGACGACATCACCGCCCGCTTGGCCGGCACCGATCCTGTACAGCTTGACCTGACCATGTACGCCCTGGGCTACGAGAAGATCTACAAGGAGATGGGCCTGCTCAAGGCCATCGACACCTCGAAGATCCCCAACTACTCGGCTGACAACACCCTGCCGCTGTTCTACAAAGGCAGCCGCTGGTACTGGGACGGCAAGCAATGGGGCATTCCGCTGCTGTGGGGCATGAACACCATCGTCTACAACCCCAAGAAAGTCAGCAAACCCACTGAGTACAAGGATCTGCTGGACCCGAAACTCAAGGGCCGGCTGACCTTTGTCGATGACGGCACCTCGAACTGGTCACTGATCGCGACCATTGGCGGCTACGGCGACAAATACCCGAACCTGACCCATGCCGAGTTCAAGGACTGCTTCGAGAAACTCAAGCCGTACCGTGATCAGTGCCGCGTATTTGCCGCCTCTTCGGGCGATGCGGTTTCCCTGCTGGTATCGGGCGAAGTGGATGCGGTGTTCTCGGCGTCCGCCAATACCCCGAGCGAAACCACCAAGCGCGGTGTAACGACCGCCCTCTCCGTGCCCCAGGAAGGCGCTGCCCTCTGGTGCGATGCCTTGTTCATTCCGAAAACGGCCAAGGACATCCCCCTCGCCCTGGATTTCATCAATAAGACACTGGAAGCCGAAACCCAGGCCAAGATGGCAACCACCATGTTCTCCGCCGTCGTCAATCCCAAGGCCATCCCCCTGCTCTCCGCCGAGCTGAGAAACACCTTCGACTATGAGCACCTGGACAGCTTCTTCGAGAAATCCAAACTCTATGGCCAGCCGCCCCTGAGCTCTGACAGCTATGTCACCTATGCGGAATGGATCGATCAGTGGGCGAACTTCAAAGGCTCGTTCTAGAGCTGTCGAGAGAACCGTAGAGTGCGTGTTTTCGAACACGCCCTTCTCACGCCAAAGCGCCCTCGTTATCGAAAAAAAGCACAGGCAACCTCACCATGACCGTACTCAACAACAGCGAACCCATCACCCTTGAAGGCAAGGATTCGAAGGCCGCCAACCCCAGCAAAATCGATAAAAAAACCCTCAGCGGATACTGGCTGGCATCGCCCCCGCTGTTCTTCCTGCTGGTGTTCTTCCTGGTGCCCTCAGTGCTGCTGCTGGTCGCCAGTTTCTGGACCGCCAAGACCTTCAGCATGGAGCCCGCCGCGACGCTGGCCAACTATGCCAGGGCCCTGAGCGCCAGCGGTTTCTATGAATCGCTGTGGATCGCCCTGCAAAACGGTTTCTGGACCGCCTTGCTCTCCACCGTCATCAGTGCCCCGGTGGCCTACTACATCGTTTATCGAACACGCTCCAATGCCGTGTTGTACCTGGCCCTGATCTCGTGGTTTTCCAGCTACCTGGTACGGGTCTATGCGTGGCGCTCGATCCTGGGCACCAACGGGGTGATCAACTCGACGTTGCAGCACTTCGGCCTGATCGACCAACCGCTGGAATGGCTGGTGTTCAGCAAGTTCTCGGTGGTGCTGACCCTGGTCCACATCATGCTGCCTTTCACCCTGTTGCTGCTGGTGTCGGGCCTGCGGGATATCAAGCGCGATTACCTGGAGGCGGCTGCCGACCTGGGCGCCGGCGGCGCTACCATCCTCTGGCGGGTGATCATGCCGATGGCGCACAAAAGCATTGTCAGCTCGTTCATGTTCACCTTCGTCCTCGCCGCCAGTGACTACGTCACGCCGCAAATGCTCGGCGGCAGGGATGCGATGACCACCGGCCTGGTGATCGCCAACCAGTTTCGCTCGGTCGGCAACTGGCCGCTGGGGGCGGCGATGGCCTACCTGCTGCTGATTGTATTCATGCTGGTGTACGCGCTGCTGCTGGGGGTCTTGCGGGCTGCAAACCTCGCCCCCGGCAAGCGTTACCACGACTGAATGCCGCCCACCAAAAGGTAACTCGCCATGATTCGGTTATTCACTTACGTGTACATGCTGTTCCTCTATGCACCCATCGCGATTATCGCGCTGTTCAGCTTTCACTCATCGGCCTCGTTGTCGTTCCCGTTCGAAGGTTTCTCGACCCAATGGTATGAGGCGCTGTTCAAGAGCTCGGACTTCATGACGGCACTGACCAACAGTGCCATCGTCGCCGTCAGTTCGGCCATTCTCACCACGCTGCTGGGCACGTTCTCGGCACTGGCGCTGATGCGCATGAAAGGTCGCGTGAAGGCCGTGTTCGCCTTTATGAACTTCGCCCCCATCACCTTGCCCGGGTTGTTCCTGGGGATCGCCCTGGTGATTTTCTTCTCGTTGATCGGCCTGCCCCGCTCGCTGCTGACGGTGATCATCGGGCATACGCTGTTTACCTTTCCGTTTTTCGTCGAGTCGGTGCGTTCACGGCTGGAGTACTTCGATCTGTCGTTCGAAGAAGCCGCCCGTGACCTGGGTGCCTCGCCGCTCAAGGCGTTCTGGCTGGTGACGCTGCCGATCATCGGCCCGACCATCGCCGGTGCCGCGATCCTGGCGGTGGCGCTGTCCATGGACGAATTCCTGATCACCGTGTTCGTCACCGGCAGCGATACCACCTTGCCCCTGATGATTCTTTCGATGATGCGCCGCGCCGTCAGCCCCACCATCAATGCCGCCTCGGTATTCATGCTGGTGGTGACCATCGCCATTATCGCCATTGCCGGCCTGGTCATGACCTTGCGCCGTCGTCGTCTCGAACTTGAACGTGCTGAAACCGTAGAGTAATCACCATGACCAATAGCATTGAACTGACCGGCATTTCCAAAAGCTACGGCAACCTGACCGCCCTGGGCAAAGTCGACCTGACGGTCAAGCGCAACGAGATCCTGACCCTGCTCGGCCCCAGCGGCTGCGGCAAGACCACCCTGATGCGCATCATCGCCGGCTTCGAAGAGCCCAGCACCGGCAAGGTGGTGATCGACGGCAAGGACTCCACGTCCCTGGCGCCCGAACACCGCCCGGTCAATATGGTGTTCCAGAAATACGCCCTGTTCCCTCACCTGGATGTGTTCGACAACGTGGCCTTCGGCCTGCGCCTGAAGAAGAAACCCAAGGATGAGATCAAGCGTGAAGTGAGCAAGGCGCTGGAGCTGGTGCAACTGGAAAGCTTCAAGAACCGCTGGATCTCCGAGCTCAGCGGCGGCCAGGCACAGCGTGTGGCCCTGGCCCGTGCGCTGGTGAACCGGCCCGCCGTGCTGCTGCTGGATGAACCGCTGGCGGCCCTGGACTTGAAGATTCGCCACCATATGCTCAACGAGATCAAACGCATCCACGAAGAGACCTCGACCACCTTCGTCTATGTCACCCACGACCAGGACGAGGCGATGATCCTCTCGGACCGCGTCGTGCTGCTGAACAAGGGCGGCATCGAGCAGATCGGCGGGCCACAGGAGATGTATTGGTCGCCCCGCACCTTGTTCGCCGCGAAATTCTTCGGCGACACCAATATCGTCAACGGCACCTACGGGCTGGGTGATACCCGTGACGGCTATGTGCAGCTGCCGTTCGGGCGCTACGCCCACAACGCCAAAGCCAGCCTGGGAGCCGGGCCGGTCAATGTGTCGATCCGCCCCGAGACCATCGGTCTTGAGCCGGTGCTCGGCACCACGCTGGCCGACGGCGCCTTTGTCGGGAAAGTCAAAGACACCTCATTCATCGGCAACCGGGTGATTTACCGAGTGGTGGTTGCCGGTGGCAGCCTCGACCTCAAATGCCAGCAACTGCCCACCCCCGGCAGTCACGCGCTGCCGCCAGGCACCGATGTGGCGCTTACCTGCAAACCCGAGAGTTTCGTGGTGCTGCCGGCCTGAATGACAAGGGTTTGAACCTTATCTGACCCCACCTCGACGCTGGATCATGACCTCTTTAATGAGGGAGTGATCCAGCGTTTTTTTGTCGGGCTACATTATTCCGCATGTTCCATGGGGCAAAAAAAAGCTCCCCGGGTGGGGAGCCTGGAGTGGCTGGGCGATTGCCCTCAAGCGGGCTTCTTGTAGCGGCGAATACGGATATCCGCCTGCTCCTTGTGCCCGGCGAAGCCTTCCATGCCGCACAAGCGCGAGCAGTATTCGCCCACCAGCACGGACGCTTCATCCGTCAGTACCCGCTGGTAGGTGCACGTCTTGATGAACTTGCCGACCCACAGGCCGCCGGTGTAACGCGCGGTACCGGTGGTGGGCAAGGTGTGGTTGGTGCCGATGACCTTGTCGCCGTAGGACACGTTGGTGCGCTCACCGAGGAACAGCGCGCCGTAGTTGGTCATGTGTTCGAGGAAATACAGCGGATCGCGGGTCATCACCTGCACGTGCTCGGAGGCAATGCGGTCGGCTTCCTGCACCAGCTCGTCGACGGTGTCGCACAAGATGATCTCGCCATAGTCACGCCAGGCGACTGAAGCCACAGGCGCGGTCGACAGGATGCTCAACTGACGTTCTATTTCCGCCGGCAGGGTTTCAGCCAGCACCGCGCTATTGGTCAAAAACACCGCGGGCGAGTTGATGCCATGCTCGGCCTGGCCGAGCAAATCGGCGGCGATGATTTCGACATCGCTGCTGTCATCGGCAATCACCAGGGTTTCGGTGGGGCCGGCGATCAGGTCGATACCGATCTTGCCGAACAATTGGCGCTTGGCTTCGGCGACATAGGCGTTGCCGGGGCCGACGATCATGTCCACCGCTTTGAAGGTGTCGGTGCCCAGGGCAAAGGCGGCAATCGCCTGCACCCCACCGACGCAATAGATTTCATCGGCACCGGCCAGGTACATGGCGGTCACGATGGCGGGATGGGGCTTGCCATCAAACGGCGGGGCCGCGGCGATCACACGTTTCACCCCCGCCACTTTGGCGGTCAGCACGCTCATATGGGCCGAGGCCAGCAACGGGTATTTCCCCCCCGGGATATAACAAGCCACCGAGTTCACCGGGATATTGCGGTGCCCGAGGATCACCCCCGGCAGGGTTTCGACTTCGACATCGTGCATGGATGCCTTTTGCACTTCGGCAAAACGGCGAACCTGGGCCTGGGCGAACCTTATATCGCCGATTTCCTGCTCCGAAAGACTCTCGACGCACGCGGCAATTTCCTCGTCGGTCAACCGGAATGAGACCGGCGACCAGTGATCGAACTTCTTCGAGTATTCACGCACGGCGGCGTCGCCGTTGCTGGCGACGTCGGCAATGATTTGCTCAACGGTGGCGCGGACTTGGGCAGCAATCTCGGCTTGGGCTTCAACCGGTTTACTGGTTTTCAGATATCGAATCATCAATGGGCTCCAGGTGGTTCTTGAGTGCACGCAGCATGCACCCAGCATTGCCAACCATCTTTTCCCAGCCCCCTGCTCCGGGCAATTTCGCAGCCTCCTCATTGATGACGCAACCTGACGCAGCACAGACGCAATGTTGAAGCAGGCTAACGAGACAGTAATGTTATTCGTATAACCTTTCACTATTAAAACCCGATAACCCGTACTCCCTTCGAATGATTCATTCGCCCTCCGCCTGGCTAAAAGCGGCTTGAAACCGCCTATCCAAGGGGCAAAAAGCACTCATCGACGAAAAACACGACAGACCCATTGACTTAGGGATTCGGAGTGATAGTTTAAATAAGCGGTTATACGTATAACCTAATAATCACACCCAACCCAAAGAGGTGACCAACCGTGAGTCGAGTCTTGTATCTGTTCGGTGGCTGGCCCGGCCATTACCCCTACGAAATCGCGGCATGGGCGCGGACCGTTTTCCAGGAGCTGGACTTCGATGTCGAAGAGTCGACCGACATCTTCACACTGGACAGGGACTTGACCGGTTATGACCTGATCGTGATCGGCTGGAACAACGCCGTCACCACCGAGACCCTGACCGCTTCCCAGGAAAACCGCCTGCTCGAAGCGATCGAAAGCGGCACCGGCCTGGTGGGCTGGCACGGCGCTGGCGCGGCCTTTCGCGCCAGCCTCAAGTACCACTGGGTACTGGGCGGCTCCTTTCTTGAGCATCCGATGGGCGAAGGATTCCCTCACCCCTACCAGGTCAATGTGATCGATCACAGCCACGAGGTGACCCAGGGCGTCGAGGATTTCGAAGTCCGCTCCGAGCAGTACTACATGCAGGTCGACCCGAACATCCAGGTACTGGCCGAAACCACCTTCGACGGCAACCCGTTCCCCTGGCTCGAGGGCCATCGCAGCCCGGTGGCCTGGGTGCGCCAGTGGGGCCTGGGACGGGTGTTCTATCACTCCATCGGGCACGACACCAGCAACCTGGCCGACCCGAATATCCGCCGCCTGACCAAACAGGGCCTGAACTGGGCGACCCGCGGGCGCGCAGCCAGTACCGAACACACCGACGCAACCACCCCCGCTTCATCCAACCAAGGAGTCCTGTCATGACTAAATTGACCGGCAGCCAGATCGTGGCGCAAACCCTGAAAAACTATGGCGTCGAGTACGTCGCCGGTATCCCTGGCCATGGCATCTGGACGCTCACCGACGCCTTCCTCGAGGAAGACTCGAAACTCAAGTTCATCCAGGTATTCCACGAGCAGAGCGCGGTGCACCTCGCCGATGGCTACTACCGGGTAAGCGGCAAGCCGATGGCGGCCGTCACCTCCATCGGTGCCGGCGCGGCCAATACCGTGATCGGCATGGCCACCGCCTTCACCGACTCCACCAGCCTGATGCTGATCACCGGCGGGCCACCCACCCACATGCGCGGCCACGGTTTGTTGCAGGAGCTGGAACGCTACACCGACAACGATTTCCCGAAAATCGCCGAAGCCGTCACCAAGCGCCATTGGGTCGCCACCCGCGTCGAAGAGCTGCCGTTCATGATGCACCGCGCCTGGAGTGCGATGGTCACCGGGCGGCCTGGTCCGGTGCACCTGGAAATCCCGATGGATGTACAGGCCGAAGCGGCTGAAGTGACCCTGCATGCCCTGGAAGAACGCACCCCTATCGGCAAAAGCTTCCCGGACCCTGCCGCCACGGCGCGGGCGGTGGAAGAACTGAAAGCCTCCAAACGCCCGGTGCTGGTCATCGGCGGCGGGGTCATTACCGGTGAGGCCAGCGCGGAAATATTTGCCCTCGCCGAAGCCTGGAAAATCCCGGTGGTGACCACCTGGAACGGCAAGAGCGGTTTCCCGGAAGATCACCCGTTGTTCGCCGGCAGCGTCGGCCAGACCGGCACCCTGTGCGGCAACAAGGTTGCCTCCACCGCCGACGTGATCATCGCCGTGGGTTGCCGCTTCACCGACTGGTCGTCGTCCAGCTATGCCAAGGGCGTGACCTTTGCCATTCCGCCTTCGAAGTTGATCCATATCGACATCGATCCCCACGAGATCGGCAAGAACTACCCGGTGACCGTGGGCATTTGTGCCGACGCGAAACACGCACTGGCGGCTATCGTCGAAAGCTTGAAAGGCCAGACGGTTGATCGCGAAGAGTACCTGAACGACCTGCGCGGCTATCAGGACGAATGGGAAACCAAGCTCGCGGGCCGTCGTGACTCCGACCGCTTCCCATTTACCTCGCAACGCCCGCTGGGTGCACTGCGCAAGATCTTCCCGCGCGACACCATCGTGGTCGTTGGCTCCGGCAACACCCAGGGTGCGGTCAAGCAGACCTTCCCGGTGTATACCCCGCGCACGCACCTGACCTCCGGCGGTTTCTCGTCCATGGGCTGGGCCGTGCCCGCGGCCATCGGCGCCAAGCTGGCCGCGCCGAACCAACCGGTGGTGTGCATCCTCGGGGATGGCGACTTCCTGATGACCTCCCAGGAAATTGCCATCTGCGTCACCAACAACATTCCCGTGGTGTTCCTGATCCAGAACAACGCCGGCTACATGTCGATTCGTGGCGGCCAGCGCAAGCAGACCAGCCGCCATATCGGTACCGAGTTCAACCACCCGGACGGCACGCCCTACAGCCCGGACTTCAAGGCGGTCGGCGAAGCCTTCGGCCTGAAATCCTATCGCGTCGAGCGCCCGGAAGACCTGGAGCCGATCCTCCAGGAAGCCCTGGACCTGAACGTGCCGGTGCTGATTGAAGTACCGACCGACCGCGACGCCGCAGGCCCATGGGTACCCGGCTGGTGGGACTTCCCGATTCCGGAATACATCACCGACGAACGCCAGGATGAATACTGGCAAATCCGTAACTCCGAACAACACCTGTAAGCGCTGGAGCAGCTCAATATGAGTGATGCATTGATTTCGCATCATGCAGAGCTGAAGCCACAACCGAGGGTGCCTCGCACCCTCGACGTGGTGACGCCCGATGCAGATGGCACTATCAACTGTGATGTGGTGATTATCGGCTCGGGCATGGGCGGTTCGACCTTCGCCCATGCCTTGCGCGATAGCGGGCTGGATATCGTGATCGTCGAACGCGGTGATTTCCTGCCCCGCGAGATCCAGAACTGGAGCGCCGAAGCGGTGTTCGGCCAAGGCCGTTACCGCAACGCCGAATCCTGGCTGGACCAGGCCAACCAGGCGTTTTCCCCCGGGGTGTTTTATTACGTCGGCGGCAACACCAAATTCTACGGCGCCATGCTCCCCCGATTTCGCGAAGCGGACTTCGGTGAGATCCAGCATGCCGAAGGCCTGTCGCCGGCATGGCCCATCAGTTATGCCGAGTTCGAACCCTGGTACGCCGAAGCGGAGAAACTCTATCGGGTCCATGGCCAAGCCGGCATCGACCCCAGCGAACCCTGGCGCTCCGGTCCCTATCCGCAACCGGCCCTCGCCCATGACGCGGCCCTGGTTCCCCTGGCGCAACGTCTGCGGCTGTCCGGGCTCACCCCGTTCGTGATGCCGGCGGCGGTGGACTATGGCGACGGCGGTGACTGCGTGCTGTGTTCAACCTGCGACGGCTACCCCTGCCTGGTCGATGCCAAGGCCGACGCCGAAGTCTCGGCGTTGAGGCCGGCCATGCGCGCCGGCAACGTCCGGCTGTTGACCCGTACCACCATAAAACGCCTGAGTACCGCCGCCGATGGCCGCAGTGTCAGCGAGGCCCACGGCCAACTCGACGGGCGCGACGTGACGCTGCGCGCCAAACGCTTCGTACTGGCCTGCGGTGCGGTGAACAGTGCCGCGCTGCTGTTCAAGTCAGCCAACCCCCAGCACCCGGAAGGCCTGGGCAACAGCTCGGGGCAACTGGGCCGCAACTACATGGTGCACAACAGCACCTTCATGCTGGCCGTGGACCCTCGACGCAAGAACCCGGTCACCTTCCAGAAGACCCTGGCCGTCAACGACTGGTACAGCGCCGGCCCGCACAATGCGTTCCCCCTGGGTAACGTGCAGATGCTCGGTAAAATCCGCGAGCCGATGATCAGCGCCATGCGCCCCTGGTTGCCCAGGTTTGCCTCGCGCTACATCACCGACCACAGCGTCGACCTGTACCTGACCTCCGAGGACCTGCCGACCCAGGACAACCGCGTCACCTACGACAAGCAACGCGGCGCGATCAAGGTCCACTGGACGCCCAACAACCTCACGGCCCATGAAGGCCTGGTGAGCAAGACCAGTGATGTGCTGCGCAAGGCCGGCTATCCGCTGATCCTGAAGGCGCGCATGGGCATCGCCACCAACTCCCACCAGTGTGGCACCGCCGTGATGGGCAAGGACCCGACTAGCAGCGTGCTGGACCTGAACTGCAAGCTGCATGACCTGGATAACGTCTGGGTGGTGGACAGCTCATTCTTCCCGTCGTCGGCCGCGGTCAACCCGGCGCTGACCATCGCTGCCAATGCGCTGAGGGTCGCGGCGCACTTCAGGACTGCCCAATAAAAAAGGCGGCGGTGTGAGGTTCACACCGCCGCCTTTGAGGGGCTTACGCGTCGGAGGGCTGTACCTTGAGGGTCGAGGTGCGCACCACCAGTTTGGTGGCGAAAATTTTCTGCTGGGGTTCCAGCGGAGTGTCGGCCGGCGCGTTCAGTTGCTCGGTCAACAGCCGCGCGGCGTAGACGCCCTTCTCCACCATGGGCTGGGCGATGGTGGTCAAGCCAAGCTGCACCGCTTCGGGAATGTCGTCGAAGCCGATCACCGAAAGCGTCTCCGGCACTTTGCGATTGAGCGCGTGGGCGGTTTTCATGCAGGCAATCGCCATCACATCTGAACAGGCCACTACCGCCGTGACCTCATTGGACGTCAGCAGCGTGAACGCCGCCGTTTGCCCCGACGTCGAATCCAGCCCGCCGGCCTCAATGACACTCAGGTCCTCGAAGGCCAGGCCAGCCGCATTGGCGGCTTCCACATAACCGGTGAGACGCTCGCGAACAATGCGCTCACTGGCGCTTTTGAAGCGTTGCTGATCGATGGGCCCGCGATAACCGTCAGGGTTGAGGCGATCGATGATCACGCCGATCTTGCGATGGCCCAGATCCAGCATGTGCTGCATCTGCGCGCGGGCCGCGGCGCGATCGTCGATCCCGACAAAAAACGAGTTCTCCACCAGCGGCGAGTCGATCACCACAAAGGGAATGTTCTGTTTCACCACGGCCAACACCGCCGGGTGATCATCGGGCAGGGTCGAAATAATCAAGCCGTCCACCAGCCCGCGCAAGGCCAGGCTGCCGTGGCTGGCGGCCTGGGCACGTCCGACCAGGCGGTTGTTATTGAGAGGGAACAACGTCAGCGCGACGTTTTCCAACTCGCCCACTTCGCTGATGCCACGCAACAAGGCAATGGTGCAGGGGTCGGCAAAGGCCAGGGACAACTTGTCCATCATCATCAGCCCGATGGCCCCGATCTTGCCGGAGCGCAGGCTGCGCCCCAGGACGTTGGGACCCGGATAGCCCAAGGCAGCGGCCACCTCAAGGATATGCTCGCGCTGGGCCGAAGACAGTTTGGAGGGGCGATTGTAGGCGTAAGACACCGCAGGCTGGGACACGCCCGCCGCCAGTGCTACGTCTTTCATTGAAACGGCTGCCATCGCTTGCTTCCCAATCTCTTTGAATACCTCGGACGAGGCCCGTGAAAAAACTGCACTCAGTGTAACCGCTGCGGGGAAACCTTCGGAACCAATCGCGTGGCGCTGCCCATGATCGCGAGCATCAGCGAGGCCACCGCCAGTAGCGCCCAGGACAAGCTGGTCGCCTGGGCAAACGGCCCGATAACGGCCGGCCCCATGAGGATACCGAGGTAGCCGAGGCTGGTGGCCGCGGCAATCGCCAACTCTCCCGGCATGCTCTTTTGCGTGCCCGCCAGGGACAGGTAGACCGGGGCAATGTTCGCCAGGCCGATGCCGATCACCGCAAATCCCACCAGGTTCACCAGCCAGTTCGGCGCCAGCACGACCACCAGAAACCCCAGGATCACAATCAGGCCGCCACCGATCAGTACCACCCGGGAGCCGAGCCTGAGCAGGATCCGGTCACCACTCAGGCGTCCCAACGCCATCATCACCGCGAAAGCCGCGTAGCCCAAGCCGCCAATGGAATGCTCGACGCCGCGTACCTGGGTCAGAAACACCGCGCTCCAGTCAAGAATGGCGCCTTCGGCCATAAAGGCGAACAGGCACAACACCCCCAGCACCAGGACTTTTCCCGTGGGCCTGACAAAGGCCGGACTGCCTTCGTCACCACTGCGCCCGAGCATTTGCCGCCCGTAGGTCAGGACAAAGGCCGCCAGTGTCGCCATTACCGCCGCGCTGGCCTGCAACGGCGTGGCGCCGAGCCAGAGCAATGCGGTGATCCCCGCCGCACTGACAATCGTGCCCAGGCTGAACAGGCCATGAAAGCCGGACATGAGCGAGCGTCCCGTAGCCCGCTCAACCATCACCCCCTGAACATTCATCGTCACATCGACCGAGCCGCACCCGGCGCCGAACACGGTCAGGGCGAACATCAAGCCGGCGAAGGAATCGGTCGTGGCCAGGATCGGCAAGGTCAGTAGCACCAGGGCGATACCGACGTGCATGGTAAAGCGGCAACCTTTCCTCGCGTTCAGGATGCCGGCGAGCGGCATCATCACCAGCGAACCGAGGCCCAGGCAAAGCAGCAACAGGCCCAGCGCCCCGTCATCGATCCCTGCGCGACTTCGCGCATAGGGCACCAACGGGGCCCAGGTGCCCATGCACAGGCCCGACATCAGAAACGTCAACCGGTAGGCCGACATGTGCGGCGTGGAGCACGGCACAACCCATTCTTGAGACGACACGCAAACCCCTTTGCTCGGATGGAATGAGTTATACGTATAACTCAAAAATTCACATTAAGCCACTCACCCGGTGTGCCCTTGGGTCTGGCTATTTAAAATCGTTGACACCCTCATCCTCAAGTTTTACTTTCCGCCAGTTATTCGTATAACCCAAGCGATGAATATCCAATTGCATAACCACCCGACAAAAATAAAAGGGACCATGCAGCGTGATGAAGACTCTTCAGAAAACACCGATCCCGCCGCGCATTCGCAAGGCGCGTATCGCGACCTTCCTCGGCTTCATGATGATCGGCGCGATGATGTACATCTGGTCCACCGGCGTGAGCGTCTTCAGGGCACAGCTGGGTTTCAGCGGTGAACCGGGCGATGGCGACTTCGGCCTGATCGCCCTGGGGGTTGGCGTCGGTTCCGCAGCCGGTGCACTGCTGGTGGGCCGCCTGCTGGATAGCTTTGGCGCGAAGCCGGTCATTACCGTAGGCGCCCTGGCCTATCCGCTTTCAATCATTCCGTTGGGGTATGTCGGCGGCTTCTGGTTCGCGCTGTGTTTCGGCACGCTGCTCGGGTTGCTGCGAGGCGCCCTGGATACCGCGCTGAATGCCCATGGCGTGCAAGTCGAGCGGTTTTACCAACGCTCGATCATGTCCGGCTTCCACGCGTTCTATTCCCTCGGCGGTTTCCTGCTGGGCATGGTCTGCAGTTGGCTGACCGGCTTCTACACCGACAGCGTGCAAGTCCCCTACACGGTGCTGGGCATCGCCATGTTGATACTGGGTTGTGTCTTCAGCCGCTGGCTGCTGGGCAAGGATGACGTGCCCGACCCACAGACCGGCGAATGGCACACGACTGGGGCCGCGGATGAACGCGGCAAAGGGCCCTCGACCAAAACCCTGCTGGTGATGATTGCCCTCGGCACCCTCCTGCTGGGCAGCATGATGGGCGAGAACGCCATTGCCGACTGGGGCCAGGAATACATTCGCCGCGAGTTCTCCACCAGCACCTCCACAGCGGGCATGGCGGTCTCGATCTTCGTCGGTGCGGCCTTTGTCGGGCGTCTGTTCGGTGACCGCCTGGCGGCCGCTTTTGGTAATTCACGAGTGGTGTTCGGATGCGGCGCGTTGTGCGTCTTCGGCATGACCGTCACCCTGGTCGGCGGAACGGCGTTGACGGGCATCCTCGGCTTCGCGCTATTCGGCCTCGGCCTCTCCTGCATCGCCCCACTGATGATTTCCGCCGCAGGGCGCCGGGATCCAGTGCATGCCGGGCGCAATATCGGCATCGTCAACTGCATCGGCTTTTCCGGCATGCTGGTGGGCCCCGCCGTGATCACCGTGATCGTCAGTCAGTTCGGCCTGAACAAACTGATGTTTCTCCCGCTGATCCTGCTCGGTCTGCTGGCAACGTTCGGCCCCCTGCTGATGCGAGCGCCCAAGGCTGTGGAAAGCCCGGGGCAACAAAGCGCCCATCGTGATCCGGCACCCTAGATCGATGCAACTCGGGCGTCATGTTGACCGCTGTCAACCAGCGCCCTGGACACCCAGCCATCTGCAATACGACGCGCGAGAAAGCCCCTCTTGCCCTCCGCAACCATCGCAGCCCGGGCATCATAAAGTCAGGCCGGTCAGTTGGGATTCACCGATGCGGATATTGCGGGACTCAGGGCCAGCGACTCGCTCGAAAACACCTGCGCGTCGGTGAATTTTTCCACGTCGACACGGTGGGGGAAGATCTTCTTCTCGACGAACAGATCATCCACCTGCTGCAACGCCTGCAGATCCCGTGCCTCCACCGGCAACAAAGACTCATCGCCCCAACTGCGCAGCAGCTGTGAAACCTCAAGGGGAATATCGTTGGCCTTGGCAAACACTTGCGCGTAGGCCTCGGGGTTCTTCTGCGCCCATTCAAAGGCCTTGGCGAAACGCTGCAGCACATCGCTCAAAGCCTTGCGCTTGAGCGGATCGGCAAGCACCTCATCGGACGCCGTGATAAAGGTCAGCCCGGTATTGATCCCCTCCCCGCTGATCAACACCCTGGCGCCCTTCTGCTCGGCAAATGCCTGATACACGCCGAAGGTGGCCCAGGCTTCGATCTTTCCGGCATTGAAGGCTGGCAGCGCATCGGTGGGCAGGACAAAACCGACCTTGACGTCTTTTTCATCCACCCCGGCATTGGCCAGGGCACGAATCAGCAGGTACTGGGAAATACTGCCGCGGGCGGACGATACCACCACGTTGTGGCCTTTCAGGTCCGCGACGCTGTGAATCGGCGAATCGGGCGGCACCAGGATCGCAATGCCCCGGGATTGGCTGCGGCGTACGGCGACGATACGCAGTGGCGCGCCACCCGTGGCCGCGGCCAGTACCGGCGTATCACCGGCCGGGCCCAGGTCCACCGCGCCAGCGCGCAAAGCTTCGAACAGCGGCGCGGCGCCCTGGAAGTTGGCCCATTCAACCTTGTAGTGGATGCCTTCCAGGGCGTTGGCCGCTTCTACCACTGTGCGCAAACCCTTGGCCTGATCGCCCAGGATCAAGGTCACGCCGGATAAATCAGAATCGGTTTTCGGGGCCTCGGCAGCTTTATCACACCCCCCCAGCAACAACGCAGCCACCACCCACATCAACACCCTCAACTCAACCATGGGCAAATCGCCGTACGCCGCTGGCAACCGCTGGCGCCACTTCCGCCGGGACGTCCACTTCAACCCCCAGCAGACTCAGCAAGCGTGCCCGGATCGCCTGGAAGCCGTCCTGACCCGTGTCCCGCGCCCGAGGCAGATCGATGCTCAACTGCTCGGCGATCTTGCCATGGGCCAGGACGATCACGCGGTCGGCCAGCAGAATCGCTTCGTCAACGTCGTGGGTGACCAGCAGCACGGCCGGCGTATGCTTGCGCCACAGTTCGATAATCAACCGATGCATCTTGATCCGGGTCAAGGCGTCCAGCGCGGCGAAAGGTTCGTCCAGCAGCAACAGCTTGGGTTCGCGCACCAGACCACGGGCCAACGCCACGCGCTGGGCCTCCCCACCGGAGAGTGTCGCCGGGTAGGCATCCAGCCGATGGGCCAGCCCCACCTCCGTCAACGCCTGCACCGCGCGCTCCTTGGCATCAGGAACACGCAGTCCGAGGATCACGTTTTTCCAGGCGCGCTTCCAGGGCATCAGCCGCGGCTCCTGAAACACCGCCGCCCGGGCCTTGGGCACGCGCAACTGGCCGCTGTCGATGCTGTCCAGCCCGGCCAGGCTGCGCAGCAAAGTGGTCTTGCCGGAACCGCTGGCGCCCAGCAGGGCGACAAACTCGCCGGGAGCAATGTCCAGGTCCAGGCCGTCGATGACCCGTTGCTGACCGAACTGGCGCACCACGTTACGCAACTGTACCGGTGGCGCTAAAGATTCGATATTCGACATGTCAGTTCCTCACGAAAGATGGGCGCCAGGCCAGGGCGAAACGTTCCAGGGTACGGATCAGGCCGTCGATCAGCAGGCCGAGGACGCTGTAGATCAACAGGCAAATCACAATCACGTCGGTGCGCATGAAATCCCGCGCATCGCTGGCCAGGAAACCGATACCGGCGGTGGTGTTGATTTGCTCGACGAACACCAGGGCCAGCCAGGAAATCCCCAGGGAATAACGCAGGCCGACAAAAAAAGAAGGCAACGAGCCCGGCAGGATCACATGCCAGATCAATTCGCGGCGGTTGAGCCCCAGGGTGTTGGCGGCCTCGATCAATTTGGGGTCGATGTTGCGGATACCGGCGAACAGGTTGAGGTAGACCGGGAAGATGGTGCCGGTGACGATCAGCGCGATCTTGGTGAACTCGCCAATGCCGAACCAGAGAATGAACAACGGCACCAGGGCCAGGGAAGGAATGGTGCGCAGCATCTGCATCGGCGAATCGAGGATCACCTCGCCGCGCTTGGACAGGCCGGTGACCAGCGCCGCCACCACGCCAATGCTGACGCCAATGCTCAGCCCCAGCAGCGCCCGTTGCAGGGAGACCAACAGGTGCTTGCCCAATTCGCCGGAAACGATCATCGCCCACAAGGTGCCGCCGATCTGCGACGGCGCGGCGATGACCCGTTGCGGGATCAGCCCCAGCTCGGAGGCCAGCTCCCACGCCAGCAGCAACACGATCGGGCTGACCAGGCGCAACAGCACTTCAGGGGTGCGCCAGTTGCGCAGCCAAACGGGAATCAGCCGTGAGACGCCTTCAGGCTCGCCCTGCAAGCGAGCCACCTTGTCGACGGAAAACGAGCTGGCATTCAGGGACTTTTCAGTCATCAGGCTTCCTTCCTCACAAAGAACACGGCCGGGAGCGCCGCTTCGGTTTCATGCTAGTCGCATAAAAAACCTCAGTGAAATTCTTTTTGGGAATAACCTAATATGATTAAAAATCAGACAGACAATCTAAAAAATAAATTATTTGCATAATAAAGCTTCCAGGCCCCGGCCCTCGCCGCTCACGCTATCCTTGCCGATATAAAATGCATATTACTGATAAATAGCATTAATCAAAATTCTACAAATTAATAATTAACTTAGAACAAAACGGCATTTTACAGCCCAGTCCCCGCCCCCTACTTTCGACCCCTACAGAGCGCCCACCCACATAAGGAACTGACCATGAGCATTGAATTTATCGGCTATATCGGCGGCCATCACGCGTCCGAGATCCATCCCCGCAGTGGTCCGACCCTGCAACCCGACTATGTGGAAACCGTCGCTCGCGCCCACGAGGCCGCCGGCTTCGACCGTGCCCTGGTCGCCTTCCACTCCAACAGCCCGGACAGCACGCTCATCGCCTCCCACGCGGCCAGCGTGACCAAAAAACTGCAGTTCCTGATTGCCCATCGGCCCGGTTTTGCCCAGCCGACCCTGGCCGCTCGACAGTTCGCCACCCTGGACGTGTTCAACGGCGGGCGCACCGCCGTTCATATCATCACCGGCGGCGACGATCGCGAGCTGCGGGCCGACGGCAGCCATATCGACAAGGACGAACGCTATACCCGCACGGATGAGTACCTGAGCGTGGTGCGCCAGGAATGGACCAGTGACAAGCCCTTTGCCCATGAAGGCACCTATTACCAGGTCGAGGGCGCGTATTCGACGGTGAAGTCGCCGCAACAGCCGCATATCCCGCTGTATTTTGGCGGATCTTCAGCGGCGGCGATCGCCGTGGCCGGCAAGCATGCGGACGTGTATGCGCTGTGGGGTGAAACCTACGATCAAGTGCGGGAAGTGGTGACCCGGGTACGCGCTGAAGCCGCCAAACATGGGCGGACGATTCGCTTCAGTTTGTCATTGCGACCGATCCTGGCCGAAACCGAGGAGCTGGCGTGGGAACGTGCTGAGCAAATCCTGCAACAGGCTACCGCCCTGGCCGAGCAGAACGGTTTTGTAAGGCGCGAACCACCGAACGAAGGGTCTCGTCGCCTGCTGGCGGCCGCGGCCCAGGGTTCGAGGTTGGATAAACGCTTGTGGACCGGGATCGCCGGGCTGCTGGGGGCGCAGGGCAATTCGACGTCACTGGTGGGCACGGCTGAACAAGTGGCGGAGGCCCTGCTCGACTATTACGACCTGGGCATTACCACCTTCCTGATTCGCGGTTTCGATCCCCTCAATGACGCCATCGACTATGGCAAGCGCCTGATCCCCCTGACCCGCCAGTTGGTGGCGGAACGCGAGCGGCAAGCGGCTGAAAAGGTCGCCTAGAGAGGCTTTTTGCAAGCGCTGGGTTCGGCCTTTTGTACTTGGGTCGAACTCCCGGCAAAAGCCACCTCTCCCTCTCGGGAGAGAGGTGGACTTCAACTCGGCCGTGACTTGTCAGGCCCGCCTTAATTCTTGTAGTCGGTATCGGTACGTTCCAACTGTCGAATCAACGCATTCCAATGCCGCGCCACTCCTGGTCCATCCCCACTCTTGAACACCTCGGCCTGCTTCTCAACCTTGGCCACCACCTCGGCCGGCGGAAAGATCAACTCGGCATTCCCCCCCGCCTGTGCCGCGATCTGGATATTGCACGCCCGCTCCAACCCCTGCAGTTGCTGGAATGCATGTTCGACGCTGATCCCGGCCGTCAACAACCCGTGGTTGCGCAGGATCATCACACTCTTGTCCCCCAGGTCCGCCACCAGCCGCTCGCGCTCATCCAGGTCCAGGGCCACGCCCTCATACCCGTGGTAAGCCACCCGCCCGGAAAAACCAATGGAGTGTTGGGAAATCGGCAACAACCCATCCTTCTGCGCCGACACCGCAATACCGTCACGGGTATGGGTGTGCAGCACCGCTTGCAGGTCAGGACGGGCAGCATGGATGGCGCTGTGGATCACATAACCGGCGTAGTTGATGCCCAACCCGGTCGGGTCGTCGACGAGGGTGCCATCGATGTCCACCTTGACCAGGTTGGAGGCGCTGATTTCATCGAACAGCAAGCCGAAGGCATTGATCAGGAAATGTTCCTCGGGCCCCGGCACCCGGGCGGAGAAATGGGTGTAGATGTGATCGGTCCACTTGTACAAGGCCGCCAACCGATAGGCAGCGGCCAGCTTGACGCGGACCTCCCACTCTTCAGGAGTGACCCGCAGTCGGACATTGTTCGAAACGCTGGATAACGGACTGACGTTGCTCATGGCAAAACTTCCTGGATGGCCTTAAGGACTTCCAGGCAAGCCTATGGGATGGGAAAAAATAATAAAAAGCACATTTTAATCTAAGCTAATTATTATTTTTTTTCATATCAGGCCGCAGAATCATGCGCGTTTCTGACCTTGTGCAACGACGCCGCCACCAGCTTGCCAAAGGCATCCACCGGCCCTTGCAGGTTGCCGAGGAAGTGCGGGTAGATCAGCCACAGGTCCATCACCGGCTTGAAATCCTTGAGGGGCATGACCGCCAGTTGCTCGCGATGGACGCTGCGTTCCAGCAACGGCCGCGGCACCAGGCCCAACCCCAGGCCGTCAGCCACCAGCCCCAACTGCAACTCGGTACCAAAGGTTTCCAGGTTGACCCGCAAGGCCAGGCCCTGATCCGACAGGGTGCGTTGCAGCCCGGCCCGGAAGCCGCAGCCATCGGGGTTGAGAATCCAGCCGCTCTGGTAGACATCCGCCAGCTTGCACGGGCGTTTGGGTAGCTGGGCCTTGGCGCACACCACCACCAGTTCCATCTTGCCGATGGATTCGCCGACGATATTGTCCGGGAAGATCTTGCCCGCCGGAAACAGCGCCGCCGCCGCGTCCAGCTCGCCGCGCTCGATCTTGCCGACCAACTGGCTACCCCAGCCCGTGGCCACCTGGGCGCGCAGGTCGGGGTATTCGGTGCGCAGGTGCTTGAGAGCGTCGAGCAGCACCACATCGCCGATGGTTTGCGGCACGCCCAGGCGCAACAGCCCGGTGGGGGGTGCATCGGTGGCCACCAACTCGCGCAGCGCATCCATCTCCCGCAGGATCAGACGGCACTGTTCATAAACCCGGGTTCCGATCAAGGTAGGCTTGAGCGGCTTGGTGTTACGGTCGAACAACTCCACTCCCAGCGCCTGCTCGAAGTTCTGCACGCGGCGGGTGATCGCCGGCTGGGTCAGTTGCAACGACTCGGCGGCATGGCTGATGGACTGGCAACGAATCACTTCGACAAAGGCATCGATATCGTCAATTTTCATTTGGGCCGCACATAGAGAACAGTCATTAAGATGTGTGAAAAGCATAGTGAGATAAACGGCACCTGGATAGCCCGCTCACCTATCGATAACGCCTAACGCTATTCAAACCGGTTCTAAATTACTTTCAGCTATAACCTAATCATTAAAAAATAGCATATTAAACATAAACATTATGCTTAGATAACCCCACCACAACGAATCACCCACGATGGAACTGCCATGACCCAGGCCCGACACCCGGAGAGACTCAGAGCATTCATAGGCGCCCTGGCGGAATTGATCGACGGCAACCCTCGCGAAGGCGATCTGCTGCACCGCGGCGGCAAGCTGTTGGCGCAACTGGTCAGCCATGATGACTGGCTGCCGGACGAGTTTGCCCAGCCCGACCCCGAGCGCTATCAGCAATTTCTGCTGCATGCCGATTCGCGCCAGCGTTTCAGCATCGTCAGCTTCGTGTGGGGGCCGGGGCAAAGCACGCCGATTCATGATCATCGGGTGTGGGGGCTGATCGGCATGCTGCGCGGTTCCGAGTACTCCCAAGGGTTCGAGCGCGGCACCGACGGCGCCTTGATCGCCGCGGGCAAGCGGATCCAGCTGGAGCCGGGCCAGGTCGAGGCCGTCTCGCCGAAGATCGGTGACATCCATCAAGTCAGCAATGCCTTTGCTGACCGGGTGTCCATCAGCATTCATGTCTACGGCGCCAATATCGGTGCCGTGCGCCGCGCGGTGTATCAGCCCGACGGCAGCGAGAAACTGTTTATCTCCGGTTATTCCAACGCCTTTCTCCCGAACATCTGGGATTTGTCCAAAGAGAGCCCTGCCCAATGAGTACTGTATCGAACCGCACCTTCGCCCAGATTCGCCAGGCACTCTTGGACCATGAAGAAGTCGCCCTCGTCGATGTGCGCGAAGAAGCGCCTTTCGCCGAATCCCACCCGCTGTTCGCCGCCAATATCCCGCTGTCCAAACTGGAGCTGGAGGTTTACTCGCGCATCCCCCGCCGTGATACCCAGGTGACGGTCTACGACAACGGCGAAGGCCTGGCGAACATCGCCGCCGAGCGTTTGCAGGCGCTCGGCTATAGCCGGGTCAGCCTGTTGGCGGGCGGTCTTGACGGTTGGCGCCGCGCCGGTGGCGAGCTGTTTATCGACGTCAACGTGCCGAGCAAGGCCTTCGGCGAGCTGGTGGAAAGTCGGCGCCACACCCCGTCCCTGGCGGCGGAAGAGGTCCAGGCGCTGCTCGACAGCGAGGCCGATGTGGTGGTGCTCGACGCCCGGCGCTTCGATGAGTACCAGACCATGAGTATTCCCACCGGCATCAGCGTCCCCGGCGCCGAACTGGTGCTACGCGCCCGCGAGCTGGCGCCAGATCCGTCCACCCATATAATCGTCAACTGCGCCGGGCGCACCCGCAGCATCATCGGCACCCAGTCGCTGATCAATGCTGGTGTTGCCAATCGGGTATTCGCCCTGCGCAACGGCACCATCGGCTGGACCCTGGCCGGCCAGACGCTGCAACACGGTCAGTCGCGACGCTTCGCCTCCACTTCGGAAGAACATCGCCAGATCGCCGCCCAGAAGGCTCGCAGTGTTGCCGACAAAGCCCGCGTGGGCCGCGCCACCCTGGCCGACCTGCAAGGCTGGCAGCAGCAAGCGGCGCGCACCACCTACCTGTTCGACGTACGCACCCCGGAAGAATACGAAGCCGGTCACCTGCCGGGCGCCCGCTCGACACCGGGCGGCCAGCTGGTGCAGGAAACCGATCATGTCGCCAGCGTACGCGGCGCACGCCTGGTGCTGGCCGATGACGACGGTGTACGGGCCAATATGTCTGCTTCCTGGCTCGCCCAATTGGGTTGGGAGGTGCATGTGCTGGATGACCTGCAACCGGCGCATTTCAGCGAGCACGGCCCGTGGCAGGCACCGGTCCCGGCGCCTCGCCAGGCCGAAGTCATCAGCCCGCAGACCCTGGCCGAATGGCTGCCCCACGGCGACACCGCCGTACTCGACTTCACCAGCAGCGCCAACTACGTCAAACGCCATATTCCCGGTGCCTGGTGGACCCTGCGCGGGCAATTGCCGCAAGCCCTGGCCAAGGTGCCGGCGACGCAACGCTATGTGCTGACCTGCGGCAGCAGCCAGCTGGCGCGCCTGGCGGTGGCCGAAGTCGAGGCACTGACCGGCAAGCAGGTGTTCCTGCTACAGGACGGCACCGCCAGCTGGATTGCCGCACAATTGCCGTTGGAGGAAGGCGAGAGCCACCTCGCCTCACCGCGCATCGACCGCTATCGCCGCCCCTACGAAGGCACCGACAACCCACGGGAAGCCATGCAGGCCTACCTGGACTGGGAATTCGGCCTGGTGGAGCAACTGGCCCGCGACGGCACCCATGGCTTTTTCGTGATCTGAGCCCTCCAGGCTTCTGCGCCGTATGCCGGGCAGCGCCGTTTGATTGCCATACATTGAATTCAGCCCGACCCCTTTCTCCAGGCGGAGGTGACACGAAACATCAAGCTTCGCCTGGAGCACGCTGTCATGCGCTTTACCCAACCGTTCAAACACCTGCTGCTCGCCAGCGCCCTCACGTTCGGCGCGGCCAGCCACGCCGCCGACCTGCAACCGCTGTTGGTGGCCAATCAAAAGTCGACGATCAAAGTGCTGCTGGAGGTCTCCGGCGAACTTGCCGACGTGCCCTACGAGATCCAGTTTTCCGAGTTCCCCGCCGCCGCTCCGCTGGGTGAAGCGCTGAATGCCGGCGCCGTGGATATCGGCGCCTTGGGGGATGCGCCCTATGTCTTCGCCCTCGGTGCCGGTGCGCCGCTGAAGGTGGTGAGCATCATCCACGCCGAGGGGCGCTACACCACGGCCATGCTCACGCTGAAGGATTCGCCGCTGAACACTGCCGCTGATCTCAAGGGCAAGCGTATCGTCACCACCCGCGGCTCCATCGGCCACTTCCTGGCGATCAAGGCGCTGCGCAGTGTCGGCCTGACCACCCAGGACGTGCAATTCATTTACCTGCTGCCCAGCGAGTCGCGCCTGCTGCTGGACAACGGCAGCGCCGATGCCTGGGCGACCTGGGATCCCTACACCACCATCGCCACCACCCAAAGCCAGGCCAAGGTCCTGGTCAGTGGTGACAGCCTGCTGACCAACCACCTGTACCTCGCGGCCACCAGCCAGGCCATCGCCGGCAAGCGCCAGCAGCTGGACGACTTCGTCGCCCGGGTCGACCGTGCCTATCGCTGGAGCAATGCCCATCCCGACGCGTATGCCGCCGCCCTGGCCAAGGTCACCGGCCTGCCGCTGGCGGTGCATATCGCCGTGGCCAAGGCCACCCATATGCAACCGGTGGCGATCGACGACGCAGTGATCAGCGGCCTGCAAACCACCGCTGACATCTACCAGGAAGAGGGACTGCTCACCCGACATATCGACGTATCCCAAGGCTTCGACAAGAGCTTCAACGCCAAGCGTGCCCCACTGACCCAGGCTTCCCGATAGACAGCCGTCCCGATAAAAGGAGTGAGAACATGAGCAAACGCCAACTGAAACTCGGTGCGATGGTCCATGGCGTCGGCCATGGCTGGGGCGAATGGCGCCATCCACAGGCCCAACCCAACGCCAGCGTCAACTTCGGTTTCTACAAACAGCAGACACAACTCGCGGAAGGCGCGAAGTTCGAT
>Ga0302154_10000755_pt1 | contig 29039 bp, 23 predicted proteins | sample I_Bog_N2_3_FD_193507 | JGI IMG/M metagenome (GOLD analysis project Ga0302154, IMG submission 193507) | Peat permafrost microbial communities from Stordalen Mire near Abisko, Sweden - I_Bog_N2_3 | ecosystem: Environmental > Terrestrial > Soil > Wetlands > Peat | place: Sweden: Abisko, Stordalen... | reverse complement strand
GATCTGGTCACCACCACCGGCGAAGTTGTCGGACATCATGAGGGCATCCACAGCTTCACCGTCGGCCAGCGCAAGGGTCTCGGCCTCAGCTCGCCCGACCCGCTCTACGTCCTCAAGATTCACCCCGACTCCCACGCCGTCGAGGTCGGCCCCGACGCCGCCCTGCTCTCCCGTACCCTCATCGCCGACCGCCTCAACTGGGTCTCCATCGCGGAGCCCACCGAGCCCATCCGCGTGAACATCAAGATCCGCCACCGCCACGAGCCCGCACCCGCCACCCTCCGCGTCATCGGCGACCGCATCGAAGCCACCTTCGACGACCCCCAGCGCGCCATCACGCCCGGCCAGTCCGCCGTCTTCTACCAGGGAGACGAGGTCGCCGGCGGCGGCTGGATCGTCTAGCCGACCATCACTGTTCTCACTCTTCGCTCAAAATCTCTTATCTCTAATCTCATCAATACCCCGTTCCACATCCACCCCATCCCAGCGCCCATGCGCTACCCTTATACTTTCCACTTCGCGCACGCGCACCACAGGAGCACACGCAACACCATGGAAGAGTTCAGACGGCTGACGCGCCTCCCGGCCTACGTCTTCAACATCACCGGAGAGCTGAAGGCCTCAGCCCGCAAGCGCGGCGAAGACATCATCGACTTCGGCATGGGCAACCCCGACGGCGCCACACCGCGCTTCATCGTCGACAAGCTCATCGAGGCCGTGCAGCGCACCACTACCCACCGCTACTCGCTCTCCAAGGGCGTGCCGCGCCTGCGCAAGGCCATCTGCGGCTGGTACAAGCGCCGCTACAACGTCGACCTCAACCCCGAGACCGAGGCCATTGTCACCATCGGCTCCAAAGAAGGCATCGCGCACCTCTGTCTCGCCATGCTCGACGATCAGGACACCGTCGCCGTCCCCAACCCCAGCTATCCCATTCACATCTTCGGCCCGGTCATCGCCGGAGCCAAACTCCAGAGCATTGCGCTCGACGGCACAACTTCAGACGCGCTCATCACGCAGCTCGAGTATGAACTACCGCGCATGTCGCCGCGCCCCAAGCTGCTCATCCTGAACTTCCCCGCTAACCCCACCACGCAGTGCGTGGACCTCGCCTTCTTCGAGCGCCTCGTTCCGCTCTGCAAGGAGCTCGGCATCTGGATCGTCCACGACCTCGCCTACGCCGACATCGTCTTTGACGGCTACCGCGCGCCCAGCATCCTCGAGGTCCCCGGCGCGATGGACATCGCCGTCGAGTTCTTCACACTCTCCAAGAGCTACAACATGCCCGGCTGGCGAGTTGGCTTTATGGTCGGCTGCCCCACGCTGGTCGCAGCGCTCGGCCGCATCAAGAGCTACTTCGACTACGGCACCTTCACGCCCATCCAGGTCGCCAGCATCGCCGCGCTCGAAGGCCCGCAGGACTGCGTCGCCGAGATCCGCGACAACTACCAACGCCGCCGCGACGTCCTCGTCGCCGGCCTCAACAAACTCGGCTGGAATGTTGACCTCCCAAAGGCCACGATGTTCGTCTGGGCCAGAATCCCCGAGCAATACCGCAACCTCGGCTCAGTCGAGTTCTCGAAAAAACTGCTGCTCGAAGCCCAAACCGCAGTCAGCCCCGGCATCGGCTTCGGCGACCACGGCGACACCCACGTCCGTTTCTCGCTCATCGAAAACGAAGAACGCACCCGCCAGGCCCTTCGCGGCATCAAGCACATGTTCAAGACCGGCTAGGAACTTTTCCCCGTACCCCGGCGTCTCTGAGAAAATCAGATCAAACGAGGGGATTCCAAAATATGAAGATGCGTGCGTGTGCACTGCTCACTCTCTGTCTCATCGCCATGCCCGCGCTGTTGCGTGCGCAGACCGACGAGATCCAGGTCTACGACGGAGAGATCGCCCCGCCGGGAATCTTCAATCTGATGATCCACCAGAACTTCACCCCCAAGGGACGCAAGGTCCCCGACTACCCCGGCTCCATCATCGCCAACCACTCCTATCAGGTCACCGCCGAGTGGGCCTACGGCGTCAAGCCGTGGCTCGAGCAGGGACTCTACATGCCTGTCTCCTCGCCCCACTCTTCCAATTACGGCGGGACGCTCAACGGCTTCAAGATCCGCGAGCTCTTCGTTCGGCCCAACGCCCACGACCACAAATTCGTCTACGCCGCCAACTTTGAGTTCAGCGTCAACCACCAATATTGGGAGTCCAGACACATCACCTCCGAGATCCGGCCCATCATCGGGTTGCACCTGCATCCGTGGGACTTTATCTACAACCCGATCATGGACACGGACTACACCGGCGGCCTCGGCAACCTCCAGTACAACCCGTCAGGCAGAGTGGCCTACAACTTCAACGACAAGTGGGCCGTCGCCGCGGAGGAGTACGACGGCTTCGGTCCGCTGCATGGGTTTCTGCCGGTCTCGCAACAATTTCACGAGGTCTGGGCGACGACGGACTACAACGGCGCCAAACTCGCCGGCATCGCTGTCGAAACCGGCATCGGCTACGGCTTGACCGGAGCCTCCGACAAATGGACCCTTAAGTTGATGCTCTCCCGCAACCTCAACGTCCACCCATGGCGGCCGTGACATAATCAACGGCGTGTCGCCACATCAACCACCGATGTGGGTTCGCGGGATACTCCTCACCTCCACCGCTCCACGCCTCTTGACACGCCCCCTATAATGGAACCAGACACAGAAGACCGCGCGGCCAATGGCCGGGCTCTTCTCCGCGGCCCAGGGCCGAGTCGATAAGGCACCGATCTTTGACATTCCAAACCCCATCCCCACGGGTCCGCAGAGCGGCGATACGCCTCAAGGGAGATATATCCTTAGGATATATCCAAGGCACGAAAATCCGCACTAAGTCCTTATTTGTGAGGATTTTAGGCTGACATCCAGCAATCGCCCTTTGTTTTCAGGACTTTAGGGCTGTATGTACAATGTAAATACAAGCCTAAGTCCTTTCCGCTGAAGATTTTACGCGAAACAGGGGGAGGGGCTAGTCCTTGCCGAAGGGCGAGCGCTCGATGAGCTTGTCGATCGCCGCCTTGATTCCGGCTATCACGCCCACCAGTTGCCGCACCGGAGCACGGATGCTGTCCTGGATGGTGTGCGAGATGTCCTCGGTTGCGGTCAGCGCCTCGGTCAGGATGCCGTCAGCGCGAGCCATCTGCGCGCGGGCGCGGCTGTTGGCCTCCTGCACGGTCTGGTTGACCTGGCCGACGGTCGCGACCAGATCGTCGGTCTTGGAGCGAACGGCGTAGGTGATCTGCTCCACGTTCTCGGTCATGCTCTGCACCTTGGGCGCCAAGTCGTTCAGCACCTGGGTGCTCTTGTCGATGATCGGCCCGGTGCGCTGATGCAGCTCCTTGGCGATGCCCGTGATGCTGTACAGCAGTTTGGCCGCGAATACGCCGGCGATCAGGAATCCCAGCGCCTGCAGTGCAAGCGCCAGCGCGATAAGGCCGACAAAGATCATCAGCAGGTGGGTGTCGTGCCGGGACACATCGTCCTGAAACAGATATAGCGCAGCGCCGCTTGCAACCGTCATTTGCTTGCTCCTCGTACCTGGTGCGTGATGGGTTGGGGCCCGACTCTGCTGTTAGGCGACCGGCGTCTCATCCTTGGCCTTGGACGCATACGCGTCCTTGCCCGCTGCGACCGCGGCCTTGGCGGCTTCGGCCTGCGACTGGATCAGGTCCTTGCCCTTGTCCAAATACTCGGACCACTGCGTGCGGCCCTTGTCGTAGTACTGCTTGCCCTTGTCCACGTAGTCCTTGCCTTTGCCGACGTAGTCGTTGGCGGTCTGCTTGCCCTGCTGCACAAATTGGCTGACCTGATCAACGCCCTGGTTATAGGCCTTGTTGGCGCGGTCGCGGGCCTCCAGCGCCCCGGCAACCAGCTCCTCGCGGGTCTCCTTGCCGGACTTGGGCGCATACAGCACGCCGACCAGCGCTCCTAGACCGAGCCCTGCGAGGAACCAACCGAATCCAATTCCGCTGCTTTCGTTGTCTGACATTGCGTTTTCTCCTTCAACTGTCTGTTGCAGCCTTCAGCAACAGAATACGCTCCAACCCGCCCATCGCGGGGTTCCCGCGCAGCGGTTATCGGCTCTTGTGGATGGATGCAGCAGATCCGGCTCCGGTTGCGCTTTAGATAGCAGCGGCTGGCCAGTATCCTGCATCTTGACAGCATCCAACCTGTATAAGGCCTGTTATAGACTAAAATTGTGGCATAGACTGCCTCAGTAACCCAGCAATGCGGTTTGAAAAGCCGCCAACCAGTACCCGGAAGGGGAAACACATTGAGCGCGTCGCCTCCTAAGCCGGCAGGGTTTCTCACCTTCACACTGCACGCTCACCTGCCTTACGTAGTCAACCACGGTACCTGGCCGCATGGCATGGAGTGGCTCCACGAAGCAGCAGCAGAGACCTACCTCCCGCTGCTGCGGGTGCTAGGCCGGCTGGAGGCTGATGGCATCGGCCTGCACTGCAACCTGAACCTATCGCCCATTTTGATGGAGCAGCTTGCCCACCCGGTCTTCAAGGCCGAGTTCCCCAAGTATGTTGAGCGCAAGATCATCGCCGCCCGCGAGGACGAGGCCTACTTCACCTCCGCCGGTGAACAGCACTTCGCTGAGACCGCCCGCTTCTGGCACAACTTCTTCTCCACCGCTCTCAGTGACTTTGAGGCGCTCGGCGGCGACATCATCAAGGGCTTTCGGCACTTCAACGACATGGGCCTGATCGAGATCATTACCTGCGGCGCGACCCACGGCTACATGCCGCTGCTGGGTACCGACGAGAGCGTTCGTGCCCAGGTCCGCACCGCGGTTGACGCTCACAAGCGCCACATCGGCGAGCACCCCAAAGGCATCTGGGCACCGGAGTGCGGCTACCGGCCGGCCGGCTTCTGGAACTACCCTGTGCCCAACGCCGATGGCTCGCCCGCCGCGCCTGGCTTTGACCGCATCGGTGTGGAGCAGGCGCTCAGCGAGAGCGACATCGAGTTCTTCTTCGTCGACACCCACCTCGTCGAAGAGTCGGCGCGGATTCCTTCGCCCTACGAACTGCTGCGCGGATCGGTTGTGCCCAAGGCTGAAGAGCCGATGACGCACAACAACTATCGGCGCCTCTATCAGCCGTATTACGTGGACGGTCCCTACGACAAGCGTTTTGCGACGACCGTGTTTCCGCGCGATCCCAAGACCGGCGTGCAGGTCTGGTCCGGCGACTCCGGCTATCCCGGCGACGGCGCCTACCTGGACTTCCACAAGAAGCGCTGGCCCGGCGGACATCGTTACTGGCGCGTGACCGGCGCGCGGGTGGATATGGGCGACAAGCAGCCCTACTACCCGCAGGAGGCCGCCGAACGCACCAAGAGCCACGCCTCGCACTTCGTCCACCTTGTCTGGGAGGCGCTAAAGGAGGGCTTTCAGGACCCCATCCCGCCGGTACTCTGCTCGCCGTTTGACGCCGAGCTCTTCGGCCACTGGTGGTTTGAAGGTCCTCTCTGGCTTGAAGCCGTTGCCCGCGTCGTGCATGAGTACCCAATCGGACTCGAGCTCACCTCCTGCACGCAATACCTGGAGAAATATCCGCGCGCCGGATTCATCTCCATGCATGAGGGCTCGTGGGGCGCGGAAGGCACGAACCACGTCTGGATGAACCCTGATACCTCCTGGACCTACACCCACATTTATCCGGCAGAACTTTACACCCGCGAGGTCTGCACCGCCGGCAAGTGGAAGGATGGTGGCCTCGGGGAGCGGATCATCAAGCAGCTCTGCCGCGAGCTGTTGCTGCTGGAGTCCTCGGACTGGCAGTTCCTCATTACGACCGGCGCGGCACGCGACTACGCCGAACTTCGCTTCGAAACCCACAACGACCAGTTCAACGAGGTCAAGGCGGTCTGGCAGCATTTTGAAGGGGCTGGCTCCATCACGTCCGAACAGGAGGTCCGCCTCGCCGCCATTGAGCTGCGCGACAGTGTCTTCCTGGACATCGACCCCGGCTACTGGGCAACCGGCGCGCGTCAGACTCGCGAAGGCGGTCGGAACCCCGAGGACGGCAGCCCGCAAATTATCAATAAGCGCGGCGACAAGGCGCCCCACACGCCGACGCGCGATGCGACCCGCTCGGAAATTCCGAAGTTCATACCCAACGCTCTGCCTTGAGGCCGCCTTCACAAACTCGGATGAAAGTTCAGCAAGGGGCATCGCAACCAGCGATGCCCTTTGCCGCCTTGCGTGAGAGTGATGGTACGCAACAGCCCTACTTGCTGGCTTCGCGAGCACCACAACGCTACTCTCCCCTTGCCATTTGGCATCTGCTATCTCTGGATGCTCCCAGCGTGACGGCAGTTTGGACAGTATTCATCGCGTATTGCTCGCATGTAGCAATCCCATGGTCCGAGACCTCTGCGGTCTTCCTCGCAGTCTGGATCATCTACGCCGCCGATCGCCTGCTGGACTCGCATCCGGTCGCTGCGCTGCATACGAACTTTCTGGAAGAACGGCATCACTTCCACCGTTACTATCGCAGAGCATTCCTGGCCTGCATCGTCGCAGCAAGCATTGCGCTAGCCTTCTTATTGCGGTTCGTCAACCGGCGCGATCTGCTGCTCTATGCGCTGCTTGGCGCCCTGCTCTCAGCATGGTTGTTGTTGATCCACATTCAACCACTCCTTCGAGTCGATCTTCGCTTGCCCAAGGAGCTCGCGGTCGGTGTCTTCTTTGCAGCGGCAGTCTGCGTTCCCACGGTAGCACGAGCGCCGAATTGGGAACTCGCTCTGCTGCCTTGCAGTTTCCTGGTCTATGTAGTGTCCGCGCTCAACTGCTTCTGTATCTATGCCTGGGAGAATCCCGGAGCTCATCAGCCCTCGCACTGGACCACTCGATGGTCGATTAGCCACATTCCACAGATAGTCATGGCCATCGTTGGACTTGCGATGCTCGTCGTCTGGCTCAGCAGTAGAAGACTGATGCGCTTCTCAGGCTTAGATTTAATCACTCCGGCCATCGCGTCTGCTTTGAGCGCCCTGCTGCTGCTGGCTCTCCATAAATTCCGGCAGCGATTGACAGCCATCCATCTGCGCGCCTGCGCCGACCTCGCCCTGCTGACACCATTGCTGCTGCTGCCGGGGCTGAGGCTGGCCTCACGATGAACACTCCCAAGTATCATCAGCAGCTTCGCAGCCATGAAGGCTGGGGCCTGAACTACACAGAAGTCTCGTAACGCCAGTAGAATGTTATGCAAGCACTCCATCGCGATTCCTATGGCCAATCATGATCAGCCTGAGAATCATCCCATCAACGATCCTCTTCCGGATCCTGAACCTGCATCGCCGTCGCTTCCGGGCCCGGACCCAGGTGTTTATCACCACGAACCCGCATCACCACAGCCCCAACCTGAATCGGAAGACTAGAGCCCAATGAACCTGTTTGTTCTTCGCCACGCCAGCGCCGGGGTCCGGCGTCCGAATCCGCTGCTTGACGTCAAGCGTCCCCTCGACAAGGACGGCAAGAACCAGTGCCTGCAACTGGCGCACGTGCTCAATGCTATGAAGATCAGCTTTGACCTGGTTGTCTCCAGCCCCCTCAAACGCTCCATGCAAACCGCCCAACTGGTCTCCACCGAGACCGGCTTTGAACAAAAGATCATCGTCTCCCCGGCGCTATCGCCCGCGGCCACCTATGGACAGTTCCAACGCCTCATCCGCGACTGTTCCTCATCGGAGAACGTACTTGTGGTCGGCCACAACCCCAACCTGACGCAATTCCTCGGTCAGCTGCTGGCCGGCCCCACTGAGAAGAGTATCCCTGGAATACGCCTGCGGAAAGGCAGCATCGCACGAATCAGCATCCAGCGCGGAGCCACTATCTTGCAATATCTTCTTGACCCCCGCATCATCCGTGCGCTCTATGCCACTTCTACCAGCAGCTCGCGGAGGAAGACCTCACGAAAGTAAGGCGCTTCTTTCTTGAGCGACCACTGCTCCAGCTCTGCGCCCCCGCGCACCGGAAGCAGCTGCAGCAAAACGCGCTTGGGATACACCTTCGTCCGCACCTTCACTATGGCCGACGCGCGATTCTGATTCAGCGCCTGCGCCATGCGCAGCAACACCACAGCCCTTTCTACGTGAGCATGCTCCTCAATGGGAACCGTCCTCATCGGTCTGTCTGCAGCCTCAGGTCGGCTCTTTCCCAGATAGCGCGCAATCGCCGCCACAATCGCCCTCTGCTCCGGCGAAAATCCAAAGATCTCAGAGTTCGCAATGATGTACTGCGTGTGTCTGTGATGTCCCTGGTGGTTCATGAACTTGCCCACCTCCTGCATCATCGCGGCAGCCTGTAGCCATAGCCGGTACTCCGGCGGCAGCTCATGCACATGTTGCATCTGGTCGAACAGCTGTACTACGTGCTCGCGTTCAGGCTCGGCCTTGCGCGGGTCGAATCCATACCTGCGACACACTTCCAGCACGCCCTGCCACCGCTCAGCCTCCATCGTGCGATGCACGCTGGCGCGCGCGTCCACATCGCCGAGCATCTGTGCCAGCATGCCATCGCGCAGCCCCAGCCGCGAGTAACGAAATCCCTTCAGATCCATCCGCTCCAACAGGGTCGCATACACTTGCGCGCCACCGCAGATGATCTCTGACCGCCGCGGTCCGATTCCCGGCACCACGGCTCGCTGCGCATTGGTCATCTTCAGGAGCCGGTCCGCCAGCCGCCGCACACCCGGCGTCTTCGCCGTCAGCACGCCGCTCGACTTCACCGCCGAAGCCTTCTTCGCCGCCGCTTTTATGCCTTTAATTCCCTTGATACCTTTGATGCCCTTCTTTCCACCCACCTCCAGCGCGACGCTCGCCTCGGCCAGCGCCGCTGCCGTCCCAGAGGTCGCAATCACCAGCGGCACGCGCAGATGACCGAACTTCCGCTCCGCCTTGCGCAGCTCGCGGTCGATGTACTTCCTCAGCCGCGCCACATCTTCCTTGCGCGGTGGGTCCACACGCAGGAACTCCTGTTGCAGCCGCACTGCGCCGAGCGGAAGGCTAACCATCTGCTGGATGCGCCCGCGGTCCGATAGCGTCACCTCACAGCTGCCGCCGCCCAGGTCGATGAGTAAACACCGCCCGCGCGCTCCCGGCACATGCGTCACCACACCCAGGTGGATCAGCCGACCCTCCTCCAGCCCGGAGATCACCTCCACCGTCCATCCGGTCGCTGACTTCACCCATGCGCGGAACGCCTCCGAGTTGCGCGCATCGCGCATCGCGCTGGTCGCCACCACGCGCACCCGGTCCACCACATGGGACTGTACCGCCTTCTGAAAGCGCTTCAACGCCCGGATCGTGTTGGCCATTGCCTCCGGCGATATCATCCCGGTGTCGAAGACGCTCTCACCCAGCCGCGTGACCTCGCGGTCCTCGTGCAGCATCTTCAGATGGTGCTGCTGCACTGACGCGATCGCCAGCCGGCAGGAGTTCGATCCGATATCGATGGCCGCAAACGTCGGCATGGCTACCCTATCCCTCGCGCGCACACGAGTCGGTTTGACTGTAACAAGATCAGTGCTGTGCAACGCACGAAATCCGGCACCAGTGCCCGCGGCGGAACCCTTCACCTCATCTTTCGATATGCTGGAGTCCGTGCTCTACCCGCCGCCTGATATCGCCCGTAATCCCCCACCCTCGCGGCTCATCGCTCGCATCGCCAGTCGGCACAGTCCGCTGGCCACCCAGTCACAGCCAACGCCGCCTTCGGCGAAACACAGGCGGACCTATCTGTTATGGATACTGGGCCTCTGGTTCGCCATCTTCTTCGCCTCGCTGATAACTCCTCCGCTGCTGGACGACGCCGACGCTACTCACGCCCAGGCTGCACAATCCATGCTCCAGACTGGCGACTGGGTCACTCTTCATGTAGATGGTGTTCGCTACCTCGAAAAGGCTCCACTACCGTATTGGATCGCCGCGGTCAGCCTGCGCGTCTTCGGCGGAGATGCCTTTGCCATCCATCTGCCGCAGGCGCTCACCGTGCTTGCACTTGCCCTGCTTGGTTTCGTCTGGTCGCGTCGCGCCTTCGACGAACGCGCCGGCCTGTACACAGCCGTCTTCTTCCTCACCTCCGTAGGAGTTTTCTTGTTTACACGCATCCTCATCCCGGATGCCCTGCTCTCACTCTTGCTCGCACTCTCGCTCTACGCTTTGCTCCGCGCCCTTGAACCTCCAGCGATTGCGGGTGCCCCACAGCCTGCCCTGAGCTTGTCGAAGGGTCTCGATTCTGAGACGTGGGTTCGCGGGATGTCCGCGCTGAATCCCTACCTCATGTGGACCTTCCTCGCCCTCGCTGTCCTTGCCAAGGGACTGGTGGCACTGGTCTTCTTCTTCGGAACCGCTGCCATCTTTCTTCCGCTTAGCGGCGAACTACACCACTGGCGCCGCCTGCGGCCCTTCACCGGCATCCTTCTGCTGCTGGCCGTCGCTGCCCCCTGGCACATCCTCGCAGGGCTCCGCAACACCGGCGGCGCCGACGGCCACGGCTTCTTCTGGTTCTACTTCGTCAACGAACATCTGCTGCGCTTCCTCGGGCACCGCATCCCGCGCGACTACAACAAGCTCCCCACCGCGCTTTACTGGTCGCTGCACCTCGTATGGCTCTTTCCCTGGAGCCTCTTTGCTCCCACCGCCATCCTCACCGCTTGGCGCTGCCGAAGAGAACTGCTTCACAAAGAGGATGCGTCATCTCGACCGGAGAGCACAGCGGGGGGACAAAGCCGTCATCCTGAGCGCAGCCTCTCGCAGCATCATCGCGAGAGGCGGAGTCGAAGGACCCCTGTATTCCGCGATGTGCGGCCAGCCACCGCATTCTCCCGCAATACCGTCCTTCTGCTCGTAGTCTTCTCCGCACTGGTGCTGGTCTTCTTCTCTCTCTCCACCAATCAGGAGTACTACACATTCCCCGTCTATCTGCCTCTTCTGATCCTTCTCGCCGCCGCCCTTACACATACTGACGACAACATGGGTGGCCCATCCATGAGCAGCCTCATCGCTCATGGGTGGAGTTCGCAGGATGCCGCGCTCCGCCGCACTCTCACCTTCAGCTTTGCTGCCTTCACTCTTCTCGGCGTTGCCTCGGCACTTGCACTGGGCTACGGACTCTGGACCTCGCGTCACCTACCCTTCAATCCTGATATAGGCTCCTTGCTCGCGCACCGCGGCATCGGCGACTACACCCTGTCGATGTCTCACTTCTTTGACCTCACCGGGCCATCTTTCGCCGCTCTGCGCCTGCCGTCCCTCCTCGCCGCGCTGGCCTTCGCACTCTGCCCAGTGATCGCGTGGACTCTCTACAGTCGCCGCAGTGTGATCGCGGCGCTTATGACGGTCGCCCTGACCAGTGCCGTGTTTCTCATTGCCGCGCATCTCGCCTTCATGCGCTTCGCCCCCATCCTCTCGTCGCAGAACTTCGCCGACCGCATCCTCAGACTCGAACAGCAACATGCGATCACACCCGATACGCAGGTTCTCCTCTTCGGCGACCAGTCCTACGGTTCTTCCATTCCCTTCTATCTCGATCGTCGTGTCTTCCTGGTCGATGGCCGCAGCACCTCCATGCTCTTCGGCAGCACGTTCCCTGACGTGCCCCCAGTCTTCCTCACTCCGCAGCAACTCCTCGAGGAGTGGGGACACGGCCCGCGCAAGATTCTCTTTGTCCCCGCCGAACGCCGCGCCGACATTGACCACCTCCTCGGCCCACATCCAATCGTCCTCGCCGAGACCTCCGGCAAGGCCCTGCTCACCGACCGGCCGCTTGAACTCGCAACTCAAACACTCAAGACTCGAAACTGAACAGAACCCCGCCTCCCACAAATGACCGTCCTCGCCCCCATCCCGTCGCAACGCCGCTGGAGCCCGCGCTCACTCACACTCATCGTCCTCGCCTGGGCTGCGCTCCAGCTCGGCGGCCTTTTCTCACCCGGCCTGCTGGACGACGTCGACTCCATCTACATTCAGATCGCGCGGGAGATGCTGCAACGCCACGACTTCGTCACGCCCACCATCGACGGCATCCGCTTCTTCGACAAGCCGCCTTTGATGTACTGGATGGCCGCCGGTTCCATGCGCATCTTCGGCGTCCATGACTGGGCCGCCCGCCTGCCGCTCGCCCTCGGCGTCCTCGCCCTGCTGCTGGCGGTCTACGCTCTCGGCCTCCGCCTCTATGCCCCAGATAAAGGCCTGGGTGGCCCATCCATGCGCAGTTCTTTCGCGCATGGGTGGGGAAGCACAGTGCCCGATCGCGCTGCCCTCTACGCTGCACTCGCGCTCGCCACCTCCCTCGGCCCCTATCTCTACACTCGCTTCTACATCCCGGACATCCTCATCGCGCTCTGGATGACGCTGTCTGTCCATCTTTTTCTCATCGCTCTCGACCGACTGGATGCGAAGCAGTCTCCGCTCCTTCCTTCCCTCGGCTTTGCCGCCGTAATGGCTCTGGATGTTCTCACCAAGGGACTGATCGGTATCATCTTTCCTCTGGCCTTCGTTCTGCTCTACCTCGCCCTCACCCACCAACTTCGGCTTCTCAGCAGGCTCCATCTCCCCACCTCAACCGCGCTCTTCCTTCTGCTCGCGGCCCCGTGGCATATCCTCATCGCGCTGCGCAATCCGGCCATCGCGATGCCCGCTGGTCTTGGCCTTCCCGCGCGCGCCGGCTGGGCCTGGTTCTATCTCTATAACGAGCACATCGCCCGCTTCCTCGGCCGGCGCATCCCGCACGACTACGGCAACGTACCGCGCCTGATCTTCTGGCTGTTACTTTTGCTTTGGTTGTTCCCCTGGGTCGCGTTTCTGCCCGCCTCCCTCAGAGACGCCATTCGCACCCTGCGCGCAAAGACCGCTGCTTCTGAACCGCGGCCCTTTGGCTCTGAACCCACAAAACAGGTCGCCCTCTCCCTGCTCCTCTGGCCTGCCATCATCCTCGGCTTCTTCACCCTCAGTTCGAGGCAGGAGTACTACCACCTGCCCGCGCTCCCCGCTCTGGCGCTGCTGGTCGGCGGCCTGCTCGCCGCTGCCGATCGCCATTTCGAGCCAACGGGAGGACCGGGTGCCCCACATCTCGGTCCTGAGCGTGCGAAGGATGAGATGTGGGTGTACTGCCGTCAGACCCTCAGCGCATCCCTCTACTTCCTCGTCCCTCTCGGCACACTGCTATTCCTTCTCTGCGGATATCTCGCCCTCACCTCACCCGCACCACCTCCCGGCGTTTCGCTCTATGACGTTCTCAACATCAATCCGGCCAACTACAACCTCTCGCTCGGCCACCTCTTCGACCTCACCGGGCGGGCGATGGGCTTCTTCCGTGGCCCGCTTCTGGCCGTCGCTCTCGGAATGCTAACCCTCGGCCCCATCGCCTGGCTCGTTCGCCGAAGCGGCCATACCTTCTCCGCGAACATCACCATCGCGGCCGGAATGATCGTCGTCCTGTTAGCGGCGCACGAAGGTCTCGCCCGCTTCTATCCCACTCTCGGCTCCAAAGACCTCGCACTCGCCATCGACACCCAGCTCCGCCCCGGCGACCTCATCGTCATTGACGGCGAACTCACCTCCGGATCAACGCTGCTCTTCTACACCCCGCAGCGCCCCGAGCGTGTCCTGCTGGTTAACGGACGCATCAACGGCCCATGGTTCGGGAGCTTCTGGCCAGACGCGCCCCACATCTTCGCCGACGACGCTGTGCTCGACCAGCTATGGTCAGGCCCGCACCGCGTCTTCCTGCTCACCTACAACCCTCAAGACCGCACCGCCGACCTCGGCCGCTTCGCCCCGGTCACCGACTTCGCGCACTCCGGCGGCAAGACCATTCTCACCAATCGAGATAACCGTCCCTGATTGCGCCATTGTTTCCAGTCAGATGCGATGTCCTCAAATCCTCCTTCGCATGGAGCGCGGCTCGCACGACAACTCCTTCGTCTAGTCCCCATATCTGCCTCGCTCCGTTTCGTTCACCGGGGCCTACAAGGAGTTTCTGCATGAAACATCGGTCATTCATCTCTCTTTCCATCGCCGCTCTCTCTGTCATCCTCGTGCTTCCATCGTCTGCACAGGACAGCAGCCTAACCGGCACTGGCGACTCGGCCGATGCCAACAGCGACGCGACGCACATGGTGCCTGCGACCGCAGCGCTCAAGACGACCTATGATACCGACAAGCTGAAGCTCGGCGATCCGTTCAACATCGCACTCAGCGCGTCCGTCAAGCTGCAGAATGGACCCAAACTTCCCTCCGGAACCGTGATTCTGGGCACCGTCACTACCGACGATCTGAATATCAACGGAGCCGCCAAGCTGGCACTTCGCTTCACCCAGGCGAAGCTGAAAAGCGGCCAGGTCATCCCAATCAAGGCGACCATTGTAGGTGTCTATGCTCCGGAGACGACGAACGCCTCCGGCAGCCCCATAACCCCGGGCGATCAGTATCCGAATCTATGGACACCTCAAACCGTGAACATCGATCAGGTCGAGGCCATCTCAGGCGTGGACCTTCACAGCCGCATCTCCAGCATCAACTCCGGCGTCTTTGTCTCAACCAAGAAAAATGATGTGAGATTGGCAGCAGGCAGCGAGATCGCTCTCGCCATCGCACAGGACGCAGCAGCCACACAAGCCTCATCAGCCACGACCCAAAGCAATCCCTAACTCCGCATTTTCACTTAAAGGCATCCCATGAGGGTGGTCGGCGAAAGATACTATTTCGCCGACCGCCTCTCCCTCAAGCTACTCCGGTGACTCCACCCGTCCGCCCTCTTTCAATTTGTATACCTTGCCACGGTAGTAGAAGTTCTCTCCGCCGTAGCTGCCGAGCCAAAGGATAAAGCCCAGCACATCGCGCAGGGGATAGATCAGCCCGTTAAACAGGCGGTCCGGGTCGCCGAGTACGGTAAGAATTGCGCCTGCCTGCAGCCAGCGATTCACCACCATCGCAACCAGCCACAACACGCCCAACAAGGCATGTCCGCTGAGAACTCCCCACAACAGTCCCACCAGTCCGTACGGCATCGCGAATGTCAGCCCCGTGCCCAGATGGCCCCACGGCCGCGAGCGCCGGGTACTTTGCATCCATCGAAGTTGATTGCGGAAGCTCAGCCAGAAAGGCGAGTCCTGCACCATCAGCCGGATAATATACGTTGCGAGCAGAACACCGGTACCCTGCGCTGCCAGCCTGTTGCCGAGCACAAAGTCGTCCGCATAGAACTGGCCCAGCTCGTTGAAGCCTCCCACATCCTGGAAGCTCTTGCGGCGCACCGCCATGGTGGCTCCCAGGGCGAATTTGGCGCAGCCTTCGATCATCACCGCCACCAGCACGCCCGATGTCATCTCGACGCTCTTACCAACCGCGTCCAGCTTGGAAGCAAAGCCCGCGCCCTTATGCTCGTCGCCGCCCTGAGCGGTGCCGAGGTACACGCAACTCGCCAGGCCCACATGCGGGTCTTTGAGTGTCTGCACCATGCGTCGCAGGTAATCCGGTTCCACCCGCACATCCGCATCACTTGTCACATACAGATCGTTCTTCGCCACAGAATCCAGCTTGGCCAACGAGAATACTTTAGCGTTATGAAACTTTGGAATCGGCTCGCCGCATGTCTCATATCGGGCCTTCACCTGCGGATAGCGCTCTCCGACACGACGCGCCAGCCGTAACCCTTCATCACTATCAAAGCGTGCGCAGAACAGAAGTTCGAAGTCAGGATAATCCTGCTCAAAGAACGATTCGAGATTCCGCTCCATCCCTGGCTCGGTCCCATGCAGCGGCTTGAGAACGCTGATTGGCGGAAGGAAATCGGCCACAGCACGCTGCTCACGACGCTTGCGCAGCCCGAAGCGGGCTGCCGCCACCAGCACCATGCCGCAGTAAATCGACGAGGTGACAGATCCCACCGCTGCCACCCAGAAAAGTATGTGAAGAAAAACCCGCATCGCACCAAGCCAACTCAGAGGTATCGGACGTAACCGCCCAAACCTCTTAAGTCTACGCGACTATGGCTCTCTATTCCTTACCCATTGTCTTGCGCCGAATTGCCACCAACCCCGGCTGCGGCGCCTGCTGCTGAATGCGTGTCAGCATCTCCGTCCGCACATAGTCCACGAACCCCTGCATCTGTCGGTTCATCTCCTCCATGCGCTCACGCATCTGCAAAACGATGGCGATCCCCGCCATATTCACGCCCATCTCCCGCGCGAGACTCAAGATGAACTCCAGCCGCTCCAGGTCCTCATCCGTATACAGCCGCGTGTTGCCATCTGACCGCGACGGCCGCAGTAGACCCTCGCGCTCGTACAGGCGCAGTGTCTGCGGATGAATCTCATACATCTCCGCCACCGCCGAGATCATGTATGCGCCCTTGGACTTCCGCTTGGTTGCCATCGCCTGAAGAATATCGCCTTTCGCGTCCTGTCGTACCGGGCTGAGACTACACTCCCGCCAGCATCTCCGCCCGCGGATCTTCTGGATTCAACTTTTGCAGCTCGCGCAGGATCTCTTTGGACCGCTCATCCTGCACCTTAGGAACCACGATCTTTACTTCTACGATCTGGTCGCCGCGATGACCTTCTCTAGTCGCTGATGCCACGCCCTTCTCGCGCATCCTCAGCTTTTGCCCGGTCTGCGTTCCTGGGGGAATCTTCAACTGCGACTGCCCCACCTGCGTCCCCACCCCGTCGATGGTGGGTACCTCAATCTTTGCGCCCAGTGCCGCCTCCACCATCGTCACAGGAACGCTGATGTGGATGTCGTCGCCCACGCGATGGAACAGCTTATGCCCGCTAACCTTGATGATCAGGTACAGGTCACCCGCCGGCGCGCCCTCCGTTCCGGCGTTGCCCTTGCCCGCCAGCCGAATCCGCTGCCCGTCGCGCGTCCCCGCCTTGATGCGAAACTCCAGCGGCTCGCGCTTCATGACAACTCCCGCCCCATCGCACGTCTTGCACGCATTCTGCACCTTACCGGCGCCGCCGCAGCGCGGGCACTGGATGTTGAACTTCATCCGGCCCCCCATCTGCGTCACCTGCCCCGAACCGTGGCACTCCGGACACTCCATCGCTCCGCCCACCACCGCTCGCCCCTTGCACGTCGGACACTGCTCCTGGCGCTGAATCTCCAGCCGCGTCACGCCGCCGCGGATCGCCGTCCAGAAGTCGATCTCCACCTGGTACTCGAGATCCGTCCCCGGCTGCGGCCCGCGAGGTTGGCGACCTGCGCCGTTGAACATCCCCGTAAACACATCGTGGAAGCTCCCACCGAAGCCCTCACTCTCGCGCGCTCCGCGACCGCCGCCCTGAAACCCTGAAAAGTCGAACCCCCCGAAATCAATCGGCACACCCTGGCCACCGGTACTTGCAGCACCCCCGCCAAATCCCGACGCCCGCCCACCACCGCCCGCGCCACCACCACGCGCATAGGCCTCCGCAGTCGCGGCGTCTATGTTGTCCGAATAGAACCCCACCTGGTCATATATCTTGCGTTTCTTCTCGTCGCTCAGCACGTCATTAGCTTCGGAGATGACCTTGAACTTCTCCTCGGCCTTCTTGTCCCCCGGATTCACGTCCGGATGGTATTTACGCGCGAGTTTTCGAAACGCCTTGCGAATCTCATCCGAGGTCGCCGTCTTCTTTACGCCCAGCGCGCCGTAGTAGTCCTTCGTCTGTGTCGCCATACGTGTCTCTTACTCTACCTGTCCGTCGAGGGTCTATGCCTCGGAGACAGGTCAGTACTCAGCTGCTAATTCCACACCGCGCTGGCCTTAATCGCCTCCACGCTGAACATCTGGTCCGGCTCGCTCTCCCGCATCCGCATCACGAAATCATCGGCTTCCGCGCGTGTTGCGAACAGGCTGCGCTGGTAGAGCCTGCCCGCACGCAACGCATCGCACTGCCACAGGGTCTCGTTCACATGTGCGCTCGCCGGGCCTAGGTTCCACTGCATCACGCCCAGCCACGCCTCATCGCGTCCTGCATCCCGGTTGTCGTCTCGCTCGTTCGTCATGGCGCCACCTCTTCATCCGTCCGACGTGTTTGCCACGCCCTTCGGTTCACTTCAGTTAGACCCGGTTTCATGCCGCGCGATGCGCAACATCGCATCCCGAGCTGCTGAATACAACCCACTTCTCTATAGAAACAAGGAGGAGCCGAAGCTCCTCCTCATCCTTACGTTCCAAACTCGCCGTTGGTTCTCAGCAAGTCTTACTTCTCTGCGTCGACGTACTCCGCGTCGATCACGCCTTCGTCCTTCTTGGCCTCGTCGGCAGTGCCGGCCGCGGCCGCATCGCCGTCCGTGGGAGCCGTCGCCGCTGCGGCATTGGCCTTGTACAGCGCCTCGGCCAGCTTGTGGCTCGCGGTGGTCAGCTTCTCGCGCGCCGCGGTCAGGTCGGCGGTATCGTGCTCACCTTCCAGCATCTTGCGGGCATCGGCAAGGGCAGTTTCTACCTCGCTCTTGTCCGCCGCATCGACCTTCTCGCCGCCTTCCTTCAGCATCTTTTCCACGTTGTAGACCAGGCTGTCGAGCTGGTTGCGCGCCTCGATCTTCTCCTTGGCCTCCTTGTCCTCGGCCGCATGGGCCTCCGCATCCTTGGTCATGCGCTCCACCTCTTCCTTGCTCAGGCCCGAAGACGACGTAATCGTGATCTTCGCGTCCTTGCCGGTCGCATTGTCCTTGGCGCTGACGTTCAGAATGCCGTTGGCGTCGATGTCGAACGTCACCTCAATCTGCGGTACGCCGCGCGCCGCCGCCGGAATGCCGCCGAGCTTGAACTTGCCCAGCGTGCGGTTCTTCGCCGCTTCCGGGCGCTCGCCCTGCATCACGTGGACCTCAACCTCGGTCTGGTTGTCCGCCGCCGTCGAGAACGTCTCCGTCTTCTTCGTCGGGATGGTCGTGTTGCGCGGAATCATTCCCGTCGCGACACCGCCCATCGTCTCAATGCTGAGAGTCAAGGGTGTCACGTCCAGCAGCAGCAGGTCTTTCACATCGCCTGCCAGCACGCCTGCCTGCACCGCCGCGCCGATCGCGACGACCTCATCCGGGTTCACACCCTTATGCGGCTCCTTGCCGAAGAGCTTCTTCACCAGCTCCTGGATCGCCGGCATGCGCGTCTGTCCGCCGACCAGTACCACCTCGTCGATCTTGCTGGCATCGATGCCAGCATCCTTGAGCGCCTGTTTCGACGGCCCAACCGACTTCTGTAGCAGATCGTCGACCAGCGACTCCAGCTTGGCGCGGCTCAGTGTGCGCACCAGGTGCTTCGGACCGCTCGCGTCCGCCGTAATAAAGGGCAGATTAATCTCCGTCTCTTGTGCGGTAGACAACTCAATCTTGGCGCGCTCCGCGGCATCCTTCAGCCGCTGCAGCGCCATCTCGTTGCCCTTCGACGTCAGGTCGAGACCGCTCTCTGTCTTGAACTCCGCGATCAGCCAGTCCACGATGCGCTGGTCGAGGTTATCGCCGCCCAGGTGCGTATCACCATTGGTCGACTTCACCTCAATCACGCCGTCGCCGACTTCGAGGATCGAAATATCGAACGTACCGCCGCCGAAGTCATACACGGCAATGGTCTCGTCTTTCTTCTTGTCCAGCCCATAGGCCAGTGCAGCCGCGGTCGGCTCATTCACAATGCGCTTTACATCCAGACCCGCAATCTTGCCGGCGTCTTTTGTCGCCTGGCGCTGCGCGTCGTTGAAGTACGCAGGCACCGTAATCACGGCCTCCGTCACCGACTGCCCGAGATAGTCCTCCGCAGCCTTCTTCAACTTCTGCAGGATCATCGCCGAGATCTGCTCTGGCGTATAGTCCTTGCCCTGCGCAATGATCTCGATGTTGTCGCCGTCGGCCTTCACCTTGTACGGCACCATCTTCATCTCGTCGCCGACTTCGTTCAGCCGACGACCCATAAAGCGCTTTACCGAATAAATCGTGTTCTCCGGGTTCGTGATCGCCTGGCGCTTGGCCACCATACCCACCAGCCGCTCGCCGCTCTTGGTAAACGCGACGATAGACGGCGTGGTCCGCCCACCCTCTTCATTGGGGATCACCTTCGGCTCGCCGCCCTCCATTACCGCGACGCAGCTGTTAGTCGTTCCCAGATCAATACCAATAATCTTTCCCATAGTCCTAGTCCCCATCTCCGGGCTCGTGGCCCGTGGTATTCAAAAATCCACTCGTCTACTCTCGCATCTGAGTGACTTTGTGTCAACTATTATGATGCACTCCTTCACCGTTTGGCTTCATCCTTTCAACCCTTTTCCTGTCTTCTCTTACATAATTAGGCTCCCCACCTCAAAATCCTGCCAGACCAGCCTAACTGCCGCTATTCTCTACATACCCTGATGAGATTCCCTACCCGCACTCCCCTTTTCGCCGTCGCGTCCCTGCTGTTGGCCTGCGCCGCAGCTATTGCCCAGTCCACGCAGGCCCCTGGCGCCACCCAGGGCCCGTCGGCGCCAGCAGCACCCACTGCTACAACGGCCGCCCCACCGGCCACGCCTCCAGCAGATCCCCCCATCCTGCCGCTTTCCGACCCTCCCACCGGTCTCGCGGTTCTGCCCCCGTCCCAGCTCTCCGACCTGGCCGCGGAGCACATCCGGGCCGCCTCTGTCCGCCTGCAGGACTACATCTACCTCGATACCGAGCACAATCAGAACTACATCGACGGCGCCCTGGTCGTGGACCACACCACCGTCTCTGAGAGCATCTTCATCGGCGGTCTGCCCTACCTGCGCAAGCTCTCCGTCGACGGCCACCCGCTCGCCGGCAAGGACCTTGCCCAGGAGAACAAGCTCTACGACAACGCCGTTAAGGAGCGCACGTCGCTCAACGAGGAGACCCGTGCTCGCCTCATGAAGCACGACATCGGCAAGAAGACCGATGATCTGGACCACCTCGCCTCCCGCTTCAACGTAATCATCGCCGGACACCAGGTCCTCGATGACCACGACTGCCTCGTCATCGATGCCACACCTATCCGCGGCACTACGGACCCCGACCTGCAGCGCCACATCCAGATAGCCATCGACCCCACCACGAAGAACGTCATCAACGTCCGCATTGAGTATCTTGCTGACGACAACGGCTTCGACCGCGGCACCCTGCTCGAAACCCGTTATCACCTGCTCGGAGGCACAATAGCGCTGCCTTACGAGCAGACCTTTGACAGCGTCGTGCAGGTGCCGCAGTTGCTCAACAAGAAGATTCACGTGGTCAAGACGCACACCTACTCGAACTACCGCAAGTTCCGCGCCACGGTCACCATTGAGAGCGTCGACGGCCCCCCGCCACCAGAAAACTAGTCCAATGCGTTATTCGGCAGCCGCCGTTCTCCGGCTCAGAAAGTAAGCCAGCAGTATCGCAGCCCCCACCGCTCCGGCCACGGCCTCCGTGCCGGCCAGCCCACGGGCTCCCCATCTATCCGCGCCCCAGCCATCCATCTGCAGCATGTAGATCACTGGCACATTGCCCAGCGAGTTGATGATGCTGTACCTGCCACTCCCACTCTTTCCCGAGTGCCCCAGGAACTCCAGCACCACTGCCGTGAACATCGCATAGCAGGTCCCAACAGTGAATAGGTACAGCGTCACTCCTAAATAGTAGGTCTCCGGCCGCAGCGGACCCATCCATAGCACGCACAGCGTTACCGCATTGATCAACGCCATGGTCAGATACGCCACCGTCGCGCGGATCCTTGCCGGAATCAGCGACGCCGTCAACGACCCGGCCGCCATCAGCACCGCTCCACCCAGCCCATTCATCCAGGCCACGTGATCACCGTTCACTCCGTATTTGTTCGCCACGCCGGTCAGCAGCCCCACGGCCGCGCCTGTCGCAATGGGAAACAACATGCATGCGGTGTACGGCACCGCCTCCCAGCGCAGAAATGTCGCTTTGAACTCGCTCCAGATTCGTCGCAGCGTCTCACCGAAGTGCGCCTCGGCGACAACCTCCTGTGCCGGCGCCGCCAGCGCAAACAGCGCAGGAACCCCAATCAGCGCCGCCGCCACGAGTGCCAGCCAGTCGCGGCTCACCCGCGCACTCAGCCAGATAAGCACCGACACCGCACCTGCCCCAAACGCCAGCGATCCACCCTGGTAAAAACTTCCCGCGACTCGCTTTGGCCGCTCCTGTCGAATCGCTCCCATCATGCCGCCGCAGCTCGACACCACCAGTTGGCTGCAGCACGCGCTCAGGAACATCAGAACCATCGCCGTCGTCGACGCGAGGTTCGTCTCACGGAACGCCGCCGCCATCAGCACCGCCGAAGTCAGAGCTCCCGTCAGCAGCCACGTTCTGCGCCGCATCAGAAAGTCCGTAATCGGACTCCAAAGAAAGTACAAACTCGTCGGCAGCGCCAGCAGCCCGATCAGGTGCGACTCGCTGCCGCTGCTCATTCCCTGCCGACTCATCAGGTACGCCAGCACTCCACCCTGAATCACACCATTCGCTGTCACCGCCGAGGGCGCAATCAGCAGCGAGTACAGCCACGGCCGCTCGTGTCCGGCCGATGCCTCATCCCCCGGCATCAGCACCGCCGCTTCACCCACCGCCTCCAACTCATTCATGCCACTCAACCTACCACGCCGCACCCCGATTCCGCTTCGCCGTTTGACTCGCCGCCCGCCACTATCTACGCTTGGCCCAAGTGACTCCGCCGACGACCACACTGCCGCGCTACAAGACAGAGCGCCACGAGACTGCTTTAGACGGCCTGCGCGGCATCGCCGTCCTTATGGTCTTCGTCTTCCACTACGGCGGTGGCTTGCAATCCTCCAACCCCGCCATGCGTATGCTCGGCTATCTCACCCAGACCGGATGGACTGGCGTCGTCGTCTTTTTCTCTCTCTCCGGATTCCTCATCACCGGTGGCCTCTGGGACTCGCTCCATCCGTCGCAGGACCAATCTCCCATCCGTGCGTCCCACGTCCTGCGCAACTTCTACGCCCGCCGTGCGCTCCGCATCCTGCCTCTCTACTACGCCGCGCTGATTGCCGCAGCCATCGCTGCCATCGCCGGCGGTTCACAGTTTTCCGAGTTGCAGCCACTGGCCATCTTCGTCTTCTTTTTGCAGGACCTTCCCTACCTCGCTCAGGCAGCCATTCACCACTTCTCGCAGCTGCCGCTCTATCATCTTTGGTCTCTCGCCGTAGAAGAGCAGTTCTATCTGCTCTGGCCGGCTCTGCTGCTGCTCGCCCGTTCCCGGCGCGGCGCCATCCATCTCTGTCTCTGGATCTTCGCCACCGCAGCTATCTTCCGCATCATCGTATTCGGCCTTCCTGGGCTCGCATGGACTCGTCACCTGCAACTCTTCGACAGTTTTCTGCTCACCCAGTGCGGAGCACTCGCCCTCGGCGCGGCTCTGGCACTTGCTCTCCGTAACGGCCCCGCCACGGTCAAGCTTATTCAGCGCTGGGCGACCCCGTCATTCTTCGCCGGTCTAGCCCTGTATCTGCTCAGCAGTCTTCTGTGTGGCTACTTCTATCTCGCGCCACCATTACAGTTCATGCTTGGACTGCCCGGAGTCTCAATCGCCTCCACCGCGCTGCTGGTCTGGTTGCTTCGCCCGGGCGTCCCGCAGAGCGTCGCTCGCTTCGCCCCTCTGGCGTGGCTTGGACGCATCAGCTACGGCTTCTACGTGCTGCACATCCTGCTGCAACCCCTCTACGACGACCTGGGACAGAGCCTCTCACATGCCGCTTCAGGAACGCTTTACCAAGCGGCGCGCTTCGCCGTAGCTCTGCCACTCACAACTCTCGCAGCATGGCTCTCTTACCACGTCCTCGAGCTTCCCTTTCTTCAAGCCAAGTGGCGTTTCCCACTTCGTCCATCCCTGCCTTAGGTAGCTATAAACCGCTGGCAAAGCATCGAATATCGAATCTCCGCGACTTCTCCCGAACCTTCCCCATCCTCCCGGCATCCAAGAAGAATGCTGCTCAGGCCGTCTGGCCTGCGCGTCCATTCCTACTGGAGACCTCCGCGACCACATGGCCGCTGCCGCCACAGTTCACGCCGAAGATACAGCCGCACAGCTCGAGTCCATCGCGGATGCGACCGGTGGCGTCAATCCATGGGTCATCGCAGCGGCGGTCATGCTGGCCACCTTCATGGAGGTGTTGGATACCTCCATCGCCTCGGTAGCTCTGCCTTACATCGCCGGCTCGCTCTCGGCCTCCAACGACGAGGCCACCTGGGTCCTCACCAGCTACCTTGTCTCCAACGCAATCATCCTGCCCGCTTCCAACTGGTTTTCGCTCAAGTTCGGTCGCAAGCGCTTCCTGATGTCCTGCGTGGCCATCTTCACGCTGTCCAGCTTCGCCTGCGGCGCCGCTCCCACTCTGGCTTTCCTGCTCATCTTCCGCGTCATCCAGGGCGCCGGCGGAGGCGCGCTCCAGCCGCTCTCGCAGGCCATCCTGCTGGAAAGCTTTCCGCCTCGCAAACGCGGCGCGGCCATGGCTGTCTTCGCCCTCGGCGTCGTCGTCGCGCCTGTGCTCGGGCCCACCCTCGGCGGCTGGCTCACGGACACCTACTCCTGGCGATATGCCTTCTACATCAACATCCCCATCGGCCTGCTCGCCCTCTATATGATCAACACCTACGTGAGGGACCCGTCCTACATCAAGGACGCCAAGGCCTCGCGCTTTGACAATCTTGGCTTCGGTTCGCTGATCGTATGGGTCGGTTGCCTGCAGGTCATTCTGGACAAAGGACAGGAGGTTGACTGGCTCGGTGCCGTCTGGATCCGCTGGGCTGTCTTCGCCATGGTCGTGGGCTTCGCCGTCTTTATCTACCAGTCCATCTGGGGAAAAGATCCGCTGGTCAACCTGCGCATCCTCAAGAACCGTAACTTCGCTATCGGCTGCGCGCTGATCTTCATGTTCGGCATTGCCATCTACTCCACGGTCGTCGTCCTCCCGCTCTTCTATCAGGAACTGCTTGGCTATACCGCCTTCACCGCCGGTGTTGTTGTGGCCCCGCGCGGACTCGGCGCCATCTGCGGCATGCCGGTCATCGGCTATCTCTCCAACAAGGCCGACCCGCGCTACCTGCTCACCTTCGGTTTTCTCACCTTTGGCCTGACCACGCTCTACTTTGGCTCCATCTCGCTGGGCATCTCACCCACCACGCTGTTTCTGCCCATCCTGATTACCGGCTTCGGCCTCAGCTTCGTCTTCGTGCCCATCAATACGGCAGCCTACGGCACGCTCTCTAATGAGCAGATCGGCAACGCCAGCGGCCTCTTTAACCTGATGCGCAACGTCGGCGGCAGCATCGGCATCTCCGTCGCCACCACGCTGCTCACACGCCGCTCCGATGCCCACCAGAACGACATCAACAATTACAACTCAATCTCCGGCACGGCCTTCCAGAACTCGCTGCATAATACACAGCAGATGCTCGGCAGCCACTTCGGCCCGGCCAACGCCGCCGGCGCTGCGCAGGTCACGCTCTACCAGCAACTCCAGCGACAGGCCCTCAACTGGGCCTTCGTTGACGTCTTCCGCTGGCTGTCTCTGCTCTGCGTTGTCTGCATCATCCTGGTCTGGTGCTTCAAGAAGGTCAAAGCCGGCAAGGCTCCTGAAGGCGTCCACTAAGAGTTGTAAGTTGTAAGTTGTAAGTTCCGACCCATAGGTCGTACAGGCTGCCACGCCCCATCGAGTCAGCGTCAAGCACTTACAACTTACAACCTACAACTCTTACTGGTTGACGCCACTCGCCAGGAACCCGCCATCGACCACAAGAATCTCGCCGGTCACAAACGAGCTCGCATCCGAAGCCAGATAAATCGCCGCTCCCACCGTCTCCTCGGTCTTACCGAAGCGGTTCATAGGCGTCCGCATGCGCAGCTCCTTGCCGCGCTCACTCTTGTCCAGCAGCTCGGCATTGAGCGCGGTACGAAAGACGCCCGGTGCAATCGCGTTAACCGTCACGCCCTGCGCGCTCCACTCCACCGCGAGAGAGCGAGTCAACGCACCCACCGCCGCCTTGCTGCACGCATAAGCGGTCACCTCCTTCAGCGAGACGAAGGTGTTCAGCGATGCAATGTTGATGATGCGCCCGTATCCATTGGCCAGCATATGCTTGCCGAATATCTGGCAGGCACGCAGCGTCCCGTTGACGTTGGTGTCCATAATGTCGTTCCACACGTCCTCCGGGAAATCCACCGTCGGCGCACGCTTGATCTTGCCTGCGCAGTTGATCAGGATATCGACCTTGCCCCACGCCTTCACAGTCTCATCGAGCAATCGCTGCAGCGTCGCGCGATCGGCGACATCAGAGGTCAACCTCAACGCTTTGCGCCCGCGGCTCTCAATCAGCGCCGCCGCATCGTCCACCTGCTCCTGGCGGCGGGAACTCGCAACCACATCGGCGCCGGCCTCAGCCAGCCCGACTGCCATCGCCAGGCCAATGCCGGAGGTCCCACCCACAACTACGGCCGACTTGCCGCTTAGATCAAACAACGGATGTCCCATAAGATCACTTCCTCTTTGCGCTGCAATTTGTTCTGCGGTCTCCAGGTGGAGCTTCGTCACAATCTGGCTGACGATCTTGTCTGGCGGACGGTCATTCACAATACGAAAGGCATCATCTGGAGTCTCCAGCGTCGCCAGCTGGCTGTCCAGCAACTTCGGGTTCATGTACTCGTGCTTGCGCTCGGTCAGCCGCTCCGCGATTAACTCCTTCGCGCCATCAAGAAATACAAACTCGAGCCGCGTCGCAATTCCGCTCTTCAGGACATCATGGTATATCTCCTTGAGCGCGGAACATGCCAGCACTCCATTGGTCTGTTCTCTGTCCCACTTTCGCAGCAGCCGGTTCAGCAGACGAAGCCATGGCCCGCGGTCCTCGTCGGTCAGCGCGACTCCCGCAGCCATCTTCTGCTTTAGCAGGCGCGGAAAATAATCGTCCGCATCAGCGAAGGTCCAGCCCATGCGCTCGGCGAGGCAGATGCCGATTGTGGTCTTTCCCGAGCCGCTCACGCCCATCAGTACCACAATCATCGCCGCACCCGCACATGCCTTCTAACGCTGGATTCGTGCTGACCCTCCGCTGGCGAACGCAACTACCTGATCGACCGTCGCCATGGATGTGTCGCCGGGGAAGGTTGTCATCAGCGCACCGTGCGCCCATCCCAGCTTGATAGCCTGTTCCGGCGTCTCTCCATTGAGCAGCCCGTAGATAAAGCCGGAGGCAAACCCATCGCCCCCGCCCACGCGGTCCAGCACATTCAGCTCGCAGGTCGGCGCAAAGACTTCCTTGCCATTCACCCACGCGACTGCACTCCAGCTATGGTGATTGGTGGTATGCACCTCTCGCAGCGTGGTGGCGACGACCTTGGTCTTCGGGAACCGCTTCACCACATGCTCAATCATCGCCAGGAACGCTCCCGTATCGAGCTTCGAACTCGCAGCCTTCGCGCTCGCAGCGACGTCCGGCCCCGCAAATCCGAGCCCCTTTTGCAGGTCTTCCTCGTTGCCGACCAGCACATCGACATTGTCCACGATCGCGCCCAGCACCTTATGCGCGCGCTCCATGCCGCCCTGGGTCTTCCAAAGCTTTTCGCGGTAGTTCAAATCAAACGACGTAACCACACCCGCCGCGCGCGCCGCCTTCATCGCCTCAATCACCAGCTCGGAGGTTGACTCCGAGAGGGACGAAAAGATGCCGCCCGAGTGGAACCAGCGCACACCCTCGGCGAAGATCGCCTTCCAGTCGAAGTCTCCCGGCTTCAGCAGCGCCGCTGCCTCATTGCATCGGTTGTAGAAGACTACCGGCGCGCGCACGCCCAGACCCTGGTCACTGTAAACCGTGGCCATATTCGGCCCACGCACGCCATCGTGGGCGAAGTGTTTGAAGTATGGCCGCACGCCCGCGGCACGCACTCGCTCCGCGATCAGGTCTCCCACCGGATAGTTAACCATCGCGCTGGCGATGCCCGTACGCTGGCCGAAAGCATCGGCCAGGTTCGCTGCGACGTTAAACTCGCCGCCGCTCACGTGGACTGCAAAGTTCGTGGCCTTGCGAAACGGAATAATGCCCGGGTCAAGACGGTGCACCAGCGCACCCAGCGATAGCAGATCTAGCGATCCCTTTTCAGGGATGGTAAAGCCAAGACTCACAACTTCCTCCTTCAAATTCCTTGTGCGTTCGTTTGAAAACCCGCCGATAGCGGGCAATTAGTTTCCGAGAAAAACCGGCTTGATGTGACGCTCGAAGAGGTTCGTCGTGACATTCTTTGCAATCACATCTTCATTCGCCTCAAGCGCCTTCAGATAGCGCGGTCCCATCTTCGCCGCGATTTTGAAACCCACATGCAGCAGCTGCCGGAAGCTCGCGTTATAGGCAGGGTTCTTCTGGTCGTGACGCAACGCGGAGGTGTACTGCGCGCTCGTCCATCCGTTGACGGTCTCCGCGGTCGGCAGCTTCGCATCATCAATGTCGATCACCGTTGCATAGGGCGCGGTCAACTCGTCCTTGTGGCTCAGCGCCTCGGAGTAGACCTCCTTCGCCAGCGCCAGCCCCTCGCCGCCCGACTCTGCCAGCCCGATCAGCTCCTCCAGCCAGTTGGTGCCCGCCGTCTTAAGATGCACGCCCGCGTCGAACTTCACCACCGCATCGTGGATCGCCTTGTAGATCGAAAACTTGTCCGACCCCGAGTGCACGCTCAGCTTCAGGTTCTCCGGCAGCCCGTAGCGCTTTACCGCAAATGCAATCGCAGCCAGGTCTTCCTCGAACTCCTTGGTGAACTGCGCCACATCGCCCACGTAGTCCACACCCTTGTTGAAGCGCCCGGTAAACTTCGGCGCAATCGTCTGGATAGGAATCTTTTCGTCCGCAATCGCCGCCAGAATAATCAGCAGCTCCACCGGTGTCTGCGGCGCGTCCGTCTCATCCATCGACACCTCGGGCACAAACTTCCCCGCGCCCTTCTTCTCTACGATGTAGCGGTAGATCTTGCCCGCATCCTGCACCGCGGCCAGAAACTTATTCGCCACG
>Ga0302154_10000752_pt1 | contig 29074 bp, 28 predicted proteins | sample I_Bog_N2_3_FD_193507 | JGI IMG/M metagenome (GOLD analysis project Ga0302154, IMG submission 193507) | Peat permafrost microbial communities from Stordalen Mire near Abisko, Sweden - I_Bog_N2_3 | ecosystem: Environmental > Terrestrial > Soil > Wetlands > Peat | place: Sweden: Abisko, Stordalen... | reverse complement strand
ATCAATACCGTTTCAGCGGCTTGAAGATCGACAAGTCGTTTATCCTCGAGCTGACCAGCAGTGCCCGCAGTCGTGCGATTGTCCGGGCGATTGTGCGGATGGCCGAATCCCTGGACCTGAGTGTGGTGGCCGAAGGGGTCGAGGACGCCGCGACGCTCGAATTGCTGCGGGAAATGGGCGCGGGGCAGGCCCAGGGTTATTATTTTGCCAAGCCCATGGGCTTGGAGGCGTTCATGAACACGCCCGCTGCACGCTAGATCGAGCTCTTGGTGGCATACAGTTTCTTGGCTTCGGCAAAACACTTTTCAGCGATGGCCGAGCGCGGTTCGGTTTTACGCATCACCAGGCCCAGAGGTGCAAGGACGCTGGCATCCGGCAGGTTGATAAAGGCCAGGTTCTCGATCGGATTCTCCAGGCCACTGTCCAGCGGCATGATCGAACAACAAAAACCTTCGTGGATCGCCTGGAACAACTGATACGTCGAATCGCTTTCGAGTATTGGCTGTGGGTCGAGGCCGCGGCTGCGGAAACTCAGGTCAATGGATTTTCGATAGTGCATGCCATTGCTGATCATCCCCAGGGGCAGCTCGGCGGCGTCTTCCCAACTCATTTCCGTGCCTTCGAAATGGAAATGGCGCGTGTCGTAAAGTAGGCCGACGCGGGTCTCGCCCAGTTCGAAAAACTCCAGGTAATTGGGGTTTACGTGGTCGAGATAACACACGCCCAGGTCCAGTTGATTGGTGCCCAGCGCTTCGATGATCTGGTCCGAACTCATGGAGGACAAACTGAACTTGAGCTCCGGGAAGGTCTGGGACAGACCCTGGATGTAGCTGATCGGACTGAAGCCGCTGAGCGGCACCAGGCCCAGGCGCAAGTTGCCGACCAACTGACCGCGACAGGCGGCCGCTTCGGCGAACAACCCGTCATGGGCGGCGAGCAAGGTTTTGGCCCAGGCCAGCACGCGTTCGCCGGCCTGGGTGAACCCTTCGAAGCGCTGGCCCCGGGTGACCAGTTCCAGGCCCAGTTCATCCTCAAGATTGCGCAAACGCATGGACAGCGTCGGCTGGGTAATGTGGCAGCGCGCGGCAGCCTGCCCGAAGTGTCGAGTCTGCTCCAGCGCGATCAGGAATTTGAGTTGCTTGATGTCCACGATGGCACCTGCTGAGGAGTAAATAAGAGGTCAGTATTGAGGCCGCTGTGCAGAACGCAGGGATGATTTCGGTAATCCTGGTCCGGCCCTTTGAAGCAATGCCGTGGGCGTTATCCGATGGACGCCGATGGCCAGCCTGTGGGGTGCGCAGACAATCTCACTGTCCTGTCCGTGTGTCCAATCACAAGCATTGAATGGCTGATCGATTGACTCAATCAGCGGCGAAATGACCCGGGGAAAAATCATTGATAGAGGCACTCGATAACTCGGTCAGCCGTAACGATTAGACAGTCATTGTTTTAGCGCCTTAGCCTCTGGCAATTGTTTTGATGATGGCCTGCCGGAGAATGACATGAACGTGAAATCGGATGCATTGTTTGTACCCTTGAATATTGCCGTATTGACCGTCAGCGATACGCGGGAATATGCCAATGATACCTCCGGGCAATTGCTGGTCAGTCGATTGCTGGAAGCAGGGCACAGCCTGAGTGAGCGCAACCTGCTCAAAGATGATCTGTATAAGATCCGCGCCCAGGTCGCTACCTGGATTGCCGACGAGCAGATTCAGGTGGTGTTGATTACCGGGGGCACCGGCTTCACGGGCCGCGACAGTACGCCCGAGGCCGTGAGCTGTTTGCTGGATAAGCAAATCGATGGTTTCGGTGAGTTGTTCCGGGCGATTTCCATTCTCGATATCGGCACGTCCACGGTACAGAGTCGCGCCTTGGCCGGGCTCGCCAACGGTACGCTGGTGTGTTGCCTGCCGGGCTCGACCGGTGCCTGCCGGACCGCCTGGGAAGGCATCCTCGCCGAGCAACTGGATGCGCGCCACAGGCCGTGCAATTTCGTGCCACACCTCAAGTCGGTGCCCCTCTGCGGGACGCGGGGATGAGCCAGTCACCTCTGATACCGGTGGAGGAGGCCATTGCCTCGCTGCTGGCCATGGCCCAGGAGCAACGTCTGCAAGAAAGCGAGCCGGTCGCATTGAGTGAAGCCCGGCAACGGGTGCTGGCCAATGATCTGGTGGCGACACTGGACCTGCCTCCCTGGCCGAACAGTGCCATGGACGGTTACGCCTTGAATATCGACGACTGGAACGGCCAGCCGCTAGCCGTGTCGCAGCGTATTTTTGCCGGCCAGGCGCCGCAGGCATTGCTCGCGGGTACCTGCGCTCGAATCTTCACCGGAGCGCCGGTACCCGAGGGGGGCAACAGCGTCGAGATGCAGGAGAACGTCGAGCTGATGGAGGACGGTCGCGTCCGTTTCAAACAGCCGCTGAGCGTTGGCCAGAATATTCGTCCGCAAGGCCAGGAGAACCGTGCCGGGCAGGTGTTGCTGCAGGCCGGCAAACGACTCGGGCCGTTCGAGCTGGCCATCGCGGCGGCGCAGGGCTGCACCCATGTGCCGGTGGTACGGCGTCCACGGGTCGCGCTGCTGTCCACGGGCGACGAACTGGCCGAGCCGGGAACGCCGCTTGAACCCGGCTGTATCTATAACAGTAATCGCACCTTGCTCAGCCACTGGTTGAGCGCCTTGGGCTGTGAGGTCATCGATGGCGGCATTCTTCCCGACCAGCCGCGGCACACGCGGCTCAAGCTCGAGCAGCTGCAACAGGCCGCGGACTTGATCCTGACCACCGGTGGCGTGTCCGCCGGTGATGCCGATTGCCTCGGCGAGGTGCTGCGCGAATGCGGCAGACCGTTATTCTGGAAACTCTCGATCAAGCCGGGTAAACCCCTGACGGTGGGGTACTTTGGCACCGTGCCGGTCATCGGTCTGCCAGGCAATCCGACGTCGGCGCTGGTGACCTTCGGGCTACTGGCCCGGGCTTACCTGTTACGCATCCAGGGTGTCGAAGACGTCACGCCCTTGAGCTTTCCGGTCAACGTCGGTTTTGACTGGCCGAAAGCAGGAAACCGTCGGGAATACCTGCGGGCCAAACTGGAGGAGGGGCGGGCGGTGCTGTATCCGAACCAGAGTTCAGGTGTGTTGCTGGGTGCCTCCTGGGCCGACGGGCTGGTCGAAATCCACGAGGGTTGTACGCTGCAGGTCGGTGACACGGCACGGTTTATTCCCTTCTGCGGCTTGTTCTGATGCGCTGCATTCCCCCCAACCGGGTTGGGGGGATTTCATGCATCCCAGCGATTCGCCGCCCGCCGATCGCTCTCTCTTCCCTCTACCCAGCGCTCACCGGACGGGGTGTGTTCACGCTTCCAGAAAGGCGCGCGGGTTTTCAGGTAGTCCATTAGAAACGCGCAGGCATCGAAGGCGGCGTGGCGATGTTCGCTGGCAACGCCGACAAAGACAATGGGCTCGCCGACCTTCAACAGCCCCACGCGGTGGACGAGGGTCACCCGTTGCAGCGGCCAGCGTTCATGGGCCTGATCGACGATCAGTTGCAATGAGCGCTCGGTCATTCCCGGGTAATGCTCAAGGTACAAGTGGTTGACCTTATCCCCTTGATTACGATCACGCACATAGCCCACGAAGGTGGCCACGGCACCGATGCCAGGGTCTTCGGCGTGCAAGCCGTGGGTCAGTTCACCCAGATCAAACAATTCGGTCTGAACCTGAACAGCCATCACTCAACCCCCGGTCACTTGGGGGAAGAAAGCGATCTCATCGAAGTCTTCTATCGGCGCTGCGGGCGTACACAATTCCTGGTTCAGCGCGCACATGAGGCTGGTTTCGCCGAGCACTTCCCGCCAAATCGCGCCTCTGGCGCCCAGTCGCTTCCTGACGTCGTCAATGGTTTTCAAGGACCCGTCCAGCGCGATTTTTTCGCCTTCGATGCCGAGTTGTTCCCGATAGCGGGCAAAGTAGTTGATCAGGATCATTGGGCGTCACCGGCGACAAAGGTACCCGATTTTCCGCCCTGTTTTCTGAGCAACTGGACACGTTCAATGACCATTCCCCGGTCGACGGCTTTGCACATGTCATAGATCGTCAGTGCCGCCACACTGGCCGCCGTCAGGGCTTCCAGTTCGACGCCGGTTCTGCCGTTGAGCCGGCAGGTGCTGACGATTTTTACGCTGTCGGGCTCCTCGGCGCTCAGCTCGACGTGAATCGAACTCAGCATCAATGGGTGGCATAACGGGATCAGTTCATGGGTTTTCTTCGCCGCCATGATCCCGGCGATGCGGGCGACTGCAAACACATCACCCTTGGGATGGCCATTTTGCTGGATCAGCTTCAAGGTGGACGGCAACATGCGTACCCAGGCTTGTGCCTGTGCCTCACGGTTGCTCGGGTCTTTATCCGTGACGTCGACCATGCTGGCCCTGCCTTCGGCGTCCAGGTGCGTCAGCGTGTGTTCGAATGCGTTCATGGTGGTCCTCGGATCAGTTCAGTACAAAGTCGATGGGTTGGAGTACGGGAGGGAGTTCCGTGGCGCCGGTGGCACCCAGTACTTCACGTTCAATGTTGCGCACGATGGCATTGGTCGGCAGGTCGTTTTCGTCGTGGCCAAAGGGGTCCTCCAGTTCGTCGCCAATCGCGTCCAGTCCGAAAAACGTGTAACTCACGATCGCGGTGAAAACGGGTGTCAGCCAACCCAGTGGCTCGGCCATTGCGAAGGGCAACAAGATGCAGAACATGTAACTTGTTCGGTGCAGCAGGAGTGTGTAGGGGAAGGGCAGCGGCGTGCTTTTGATCCGCTCGCAAATCGTCTGTGTCGTGGTCAGGCTGCTCAAATGTCCGGCCATCAACATATAGCGCCATTCGCTGATGCCCCCTGATTCGACGAGTGTCGAGCATTGTTGGCTGACTCGACACAGAACACTTTCCGGGATATTGAGTGCGTTGAAAGAGGGCAATCGGTCCAGCCAGGGCTCGGCCACGCTCAGTTCGTCTTCCAGGCGAAGCCTGGCGTTGAGCGCATGGGCGAATCCACAGAGGTTGCGCAGGATCTCGCTGCGCTGGCGGGTGTCCTTGATGACTTGAGTTTCCCGAATCATCCCCCGTATATCCATCACCATCGCCCCGAGCGCCTTGCGCCCTTCGTACCAGCGGTCGTAACAGGCGTTGTTGCGAAAACTCATGAAGATCGACAGTGACAAGCCCAGCAGCGTAAAGGGCGTGGCGTTGACCTTCGAGAAGTACGCGGGGTGGAGGGTTTCGACCAGCACAATCGCCGAAGCCAGCAGTGCCACCAGAAGGCTTCGCAGCGCAATCCGCTTGGCCACAGAACCCTTGAGTGAAATCAACACATTGATCAGGTTGGGTTTGGCTCTGACGATCATGGAAAACAACCTTATGAAAAATAATGAGACCGGGCAGGCTATCCGCCGGTCATGTTCATGAAACGCACCACTTGCACCTCGTCATTGAGTTCGAAGTTGTGTCGGTACGGTTTGATTTTCATCGCTTCGGTAATCGCCTGTTCCAGCCGCTGCGGTTCGCCCGGGTGACGGCGCAGTACGTCCTTCAAGTCGACCGAATGCTCATTGCCCAGGCACAGCAGGAGACGGCCCTCGACGGTCAGTCGAACGCGATTGCAGGTCCCGCAGAAGTTATGGCTGTGGGGCGAGATGAATCCCAGGCGAATGTGCGGCGCCTCTGCCAGGCGCCAATAGCGCGAAGGGCCCTGGGTCGACTCCGCGGAGTCGATGAGGGTGTAGCGTTCGGCAATCCGCTCACGTACTTGCGTACTGGAATAGAAGGCTTCGGCACGGCTGTGCTCGCTGATGACACCCAGCGGCATTTCTTCGATGAAGGAAATGTCCACCCCGCGCTCAATCGCGAATGCCACGAGGTCGTTGATCTCGTGATCGTTGCGGCCTTTCATGACGACGCAGTTGAGTTTGGTGTGTTGAAAGCCGGCGGCATTGGCCGCGTCGATGCCCGCGATGACTTTGGCCAGATCACCGGTACGCGTCAGTTCGCGGAAGCGATCGGGGTCAAGGCTGTCGAGGCTGATATTCAGGCGCTTGAGCCCTGCATCGAACAGCGGTGCCGCCAACTTGCCGAGCTGCGAACCGTTGGTGGTCATGCATAACTCGCGTAGACCCGGCAGCGCCGCAATGCGCTTGCACAGGTCGACCACGCCTGGGCGAATCAACGGTTCGCCACCGGTCAGACGGATCTTTCGAGTGCCCAGGGTCACAAAGCTCTGTGCCATTTGATAGAGCTCTTCCAGCGTCAGAATGCGTTGACGTGGCAAGAACTCCATGTCTTCGGCCATGCAATAAACACAACGGAAGTCGCACCGGTCGGTGACCGACATTCTGAGATAGTCGACCGGGCGAGAGAAACGGTCCATCAATATACGATCGGTCATCACAGCCTCCAGCAGCGGACAGGTCCACTGTTATATGAGGGCCTTGTTGAGTTGAGGCTAAAGTTGTTTTTAGTCGTCGTCTAATCACTATTAACAACCGGGTGATCGACCCAATCTATGGGGCGAAAATGTGCCTTGTTTAAGGGCGTGTTAAATTTTCACTGTGTTGATTTTTAAGGTTTTTTTATCTTGATAGATTGTTTCGATGGGGCGGTCATTAAGAGTGATTAGACAGGTGTGGCACACACCGAATAGGCTGGATTCGTCATCCTGAATTGGGCCCATTCGTTGGCCCTGCGTGAATAAATCCGTTGTGGGCGTTAACTCCGTGCGCATGGATGTGCGCATAAAAACAGCCGTTAACAATGACTTTAAGTCAGGCCGCTGCCTGCGTGCAAAGTCTTGGAGAAATACCATGAGCGAAGTTGAACGTTATAAACCGTACAAGGGAGCCGCCGCGGGTTGGGGGGCGCTGATTGCGGTCACCAGGAACTGGTTGGGCAGTGAAAACGCGTTCAAGAATATTCGAGCGATGCTCAAGACCAACCAGAATGGCGGCTTCGATTGCCCGGGTTGTGCCTGGGGCGAGTCGCCGGAAAACGGCATGGTCAAGTTTTGCGAGAACGGCGCCAAAGCAGTTAACTGGGAAGCCACCGGGCGGCTGGTCAACCCGGCGTTTTTCAACAAATACAGCGTGTCGTCGCTTGCGGCGCAAAGTGACTATTGGCTTGAATACCAAGGGCGCCTGACCCATCCGATGCGCTATGACGCTGTGGCTGATCGTTATGTCGAAACCAGTTGGGACGATGCCTTTGCCCTGATCGCCAAACACCTGAACGCACTGACTTCGCCCGACCAGGCCGAGTTCTACACCTCGGGCCGGGCCAGCAACGAGGCTGCTTATCTTTATCAGCTGTTCGTTCGCGCCTACGGTACCAATAACTTCCCCGACTGCTCGAACATGTGCCACGAGGCGAGTGGCCTGGGCATGGACGACAGCGTCGGTGTTGGCAAAGGCACGGTGACGTTCGATGACCTGGAAGAAGCCGATGCGATTTTCGTCATTGGCCAGAACCCAGGCACCAACCACCCGCGGATGCTCGAGCCATTGCGCGAAGCGGTGAAGCGGGGCGCACAGGTGATCTGTTTCAACCCCCTGAAAGAGCGTGGCCTGGAGCGCTTCCAGCACCCGCAGCATCCGCTGGAAATGCTCACCAATGGCTCTGAGCCGACCTCGTCTGCCTACTTTCGCCCGGCACTGGGCGGCGACATGGCCGCTTTCCGCGGCATCGCCAAGTTTCTGTTGCAGTGGGAGCGCGAAGCGCTGCTGGACCATGGCGAGGCGGTGTTCGACCGTGCGTTTATCGCTGAGCACACCTCGGGCCTGGACGCTTATCTGGCGGAACTGGATGCCACGTCATGGGAGCACATCGTTGAACAGTCCGGCCTGACGCTGGAAGACATCGAACTTGCCGCACGCATGTACCGTCGTGCCAAGCGGGTCATCATGTGCTGGGCGATGGGCGTGACCCAGCACACTCACTCGGTCGTGACCGTGCAGGAAATCATCAACGTGCAGTTGTTGCGCGGCAATATCGGCCGGCCGGGGGCAGGGCTGTCGCCGGTGCGTGGGCACAGTAACGTACAGGGCGACCGCACCATGGGTATCAACGAACTGGCCCCGCCGGAGTTGATTGACGCACTGGAAGCACGCTTTGACTTCAAGGTTTCGCGTCGCCACGGTCACAACACGGTGATGGCGATTGCGGCGATGGAGGAGGGGCGCTCGAAAGTGTTCATCGGCCTGGGCGGCAACTTCGCCCAAGCGACGCCCGACAGCCCGCGCACCCACGACGCTCTGCGCAACTGCGATCTGACTGTCCACATCGCCACCAAGCTCAATCGCAGCCATTTGGTTACCGGTCGTGAGGCCCTGATTTTGCCGTGCCTGGGGCGTACCGACATCGATATGCAGGAGCAAGGGCCGCAAGGTGTGACAGTGGAGGACACCTTCAGCATGGTGCACATTTCCCATGGCCAACTGAAACCCAAATCGCCGTTGATGCGTTCGGAGCCGGCGATCATTGCCGGGATCGCCAACGCGACGCTGGGCAAACACCCAATCGACTGGCTGTGGGCGGTTGCCGATTACAGTCGCATCCGTGACCTGATTGCCGACACCATTCCCGGCTTCAAGGACTTCAATAAAAAACTGCTGCACCCCGGCGGCTTTCACCTGGGCAACAACGCCGCCCGGCGCATCTGGAAAACCACCACCGGCAAAGCGCAATTTGCCCCGAGCGTGTTGCCGGCACACCTGGTCAGCGAAGGCGTGCGCAACCTGGCCGTGAAACCGGACCTGATCCTGCAGACCATGCGCTCCCACGATCAGTACAACACCACGTTGTACGGGCTTGATGACCGTTATCGTGGCGTCTACGGCATGCGCGATGTGGTGTTCGTCAATGAGCAGGACATTCGCAAACTCGGTTACGAGCCGGGGCAAAAGGTCGACATGGTCTCGCTGTGGGGCGATGGGCGTGAGCGTCGCGTCAGCGGTTTTACCTTGATCGCCTACGACATTCCACCGGGCCAGGCCGCGGCTTATTACCCGGAAACCAACCCACTGGTGCCGCTGGAAAGCTACGGCGACCGCACCTTTACGCCGACCTCGAAGTTCATCGCGATTCGCCTTGAGCCGGCACCGGTCAGCAACCTGATCCCGTCCTTTGGCGCTTGAACCGGGCCGGGGCGGCGTGATTGTCGCCCCGGTTTTTCCTGATCATCGGGCATCTGTTCGCTGCGAGCCGCGACACACTCTGAGGGTATCGTCATGTTAAATCCGGGGGCGTTGGACCTGGCGCGCATTCAATTCGCGTTTACGGTCTCGTTTCACATCCTATTCCCCGCCATCACCATCGGGCTGGCCAGTTTCCTGGCGGTGCTCGAAGGCCTGTGGCTGAAAAGCAACAACGCGGTGTACAAGGACCTGTATCACTTCTGGTCGAAGATTTTTGCCGTCAACTTCGGCATGGGCGTGGTCTCCGGGCTGGTCATGGCCTACGAGTTCGGCACCAACTGGAGCCGTTTCTCTGACTTCGCCGGGAGTATCACCGGACCGCTGCTCACGTATGAGGTGTTGACGGCATTTTTCCTTGAGGCAGGCTTTCTCGGGGTCATGTTGTTCGGTTGGAACCGGGTCGGACGAGGGCTGCACTTCTTTGCCACGGTAATGGTCGCCCTCGGTACGTTGATCTCGACCTTCTGGATCCTGGCGTCCAACAGCTGGATGCAGACGCCGCAGGGCTTCTCGATCGTCGATGGGCGGATCATGCCGATGGACTGGCTGGCCATCGTCTTCAACCCGTCGTTCCCGTTTCGCCTGGCACACATGGCCATCGCGGCGTTTGTGGCCACGGCGTTCTTTGTCGGGTCGTCGGCGGCCTGGCATCTGCTGCGTAAAAACGACACGCCACACATCCGCAAGATGCTCTCGATGGCGTTGTGGATGGCGTTGATCGTGGCGCCGATCCAGGCGGTGGTCGGTGACGCCCATGGTCTGAATACCCTGGAACATCAACCGGCGAAAATAGCCGCCATGGAGGGGCATTGGGAAAACGTCGGTAACGAGCCGACGCCGCTGGTGTTGTTCGGCATCCCGGACATGCAGGCCGAGAAGACCCGCTACGCCATCGAAATCCCGTACCTGGGCAGTCTGATCCTGACCCACAGCCTGGATAAACAGATCCCTGCGCTCAAGAGCTTCCCCAGGGAGGACCGCCCCAACGCGACGATCATTTTCTTCAGCTTCCGGATCATGGCCGGGCTGGGCATGTTGATGATCCTTACGGGGGTGCTGGGGCTTGCGTTACGCCGCAATGGCGCGCTGTACCACAATCGGATGTTCCTGCGCCTGGTGTTGTTCATGGGCCCGACCGGCCTGATCGCGATGCTGGCGGGCTGGATCACCACCGAAGTCGGTCGCCAGCCTTGGGTGGTCTACGGGCTGCTGCGCACGGCCGATGCCGCGTCCAATCACACCGTCACGCAACTGAGCATTTCGCTGGCCTTGTTTGTGTTGATCTACTTCTCGGTGTTCGCCGTGGGCATCGGTTACATGATGAAACTGGTACGCAAGGGGCCCCAACCGCATCACGAGCATCCGCCGCAAGGTGGTCCTGGCCAGGAGCGTACGCCACGCCGCCCCCTGTCCGCCGTCGCCGAGACGCTTGCGTCCAGCGATCACGTCAACTGAGCAAGGGGATTGAACATGGGTATTCAAGGCATCGATTTGTCGTTGATCTGGGGCGTCATCATTGCCTTCGGGGTGATGATGTACGTGATCATGGATGGATTTGACCTGGGGTTGGGCATCCTGTTTCCGTTAATCCCGGATGCGCAGGAACGGGATGTGATGATGAACACCGTCGCGCCAGTATGGGACGGCAATGAAACCTGGCTGATCCTCGGTGGAGCAGCGCTTTACGGTGCGTTTCCACTGGCTTACTCGGTGATTCTGGAGGCGTTGTACCTGCCACTGATGTTCATGTTGGCCGGGTTGATTTTTCGCGGTGTGGCGTTTGAGTTCCGCTTCAAGGCCAGTCCTGAAAAACGTCATATCTGGGACATGGCCTTTATCGTCGGCTCACTGCTGGCGACGTTTTGCCAAGGCATCGTGATCGGCGCGTACATCGCAGGTATCCCCGTCGTCAATCGGCAGTTTGCCGGCGGCACCCTGGATTGGCTGGCACCGTTCCCGTTGTTCTGTGGGTTTGGTTTGATTGTTGCCTACGCGTTGCTCGGTAGTACCTGGTTGCTGGTCAAGACCGAAGGCATGCTGGAGTCACGTATGCGTCACTACACCCGGCCGCTGGCGTTTGTGCTGACCGCAGTCGTCGCGGTGCTCTGCGTGTGGACGCCATGGCTGCATCCCGAGATTGCGACACGCTGGTTTACCCACGCGCACATCGTGGTGTTTGGCGGGTTGTTGGTCCTGGGTGTGCTGGCGCTGTTCGGGCTGCTGCGCGCGTTACGCCAGTATCACTCCCATTGGCCCTTCGTGTGCACCCTGGCGCTGGTGTTCCTGGGTTATATCGGATTGGCGTTCAGTATCTGGCCGAACATCGTTCCACCGTCCATCAGCCTGTGGGAGGCGGCTTCGCCCCCTACAAGCCAGTTGTTCATCTTGATCGGCACGTTGTTCATCCTGCCGATCATCTTGATGTACACCTGCTGGAGCTATTACGTGTTCCGTGGAAAAGTGAGGATAGGCGATGGCTACCATTGATAGCGAAAACACTGAAGTGTCGGCTGCACAAAACGAAGCTACCCCTTGGTTCCGGCAGGTGCTTTGGCTGATCTCCATTTGGTTCGGCAGCGTGATTGCACTGGGTGTGGTGGCCGGCCTGTTCCGATTCATGATGCACATGGCCGGAATGACCAGTCACTGATTTCAGGCCGCGAGGCCCCGGCGCGATCTTTCGCGCCGGGAATTTCAGGAGGCGCTGGAACGAACCACTTGCCGGCTGGCACCGGGTGGCTGGCCGGTGATGCGCTTGAAAGCACGGCTGAAGGCCGCCTGGGAGGTGTAGCCCAGACGCTGCGCCACGACTTCGATAGGCAATCGCTCCAGGCTCAACCATTGGCTGGCGAGGCGCATCCGCAGTTCCGTGGCATAGCGTAGCGGAGGGATGCCGATAGTGGCCTGGAAGCGTTCCGCGAAGACCGAGCGGGAGGTATTGCATTGTGCCGCCAGCTCCGCCACGGTCCAGTCACGTGCCGGTTCTCGGTGCAAGGCCAGGAGCGCCCGGGCCAGCCTGGGGTCGCGCAACGCGGCCACCAGGCCAGAGGCGTTGCCGCAGGCGCATTCCACCCAGCCGCGCACGATCATCGCCGCCACTACGTCGGCGAGGTGAGCGAGGATGCCTGCGAAGCCAACGCGTGCGGAGCGGACTTCGCGCTCCATGGACGCAAGAATGGGCATAAGCCCCGGGTAACGCTGCCCCCTGGCATCAATCAGCATCAGATCCGGCATCAACCCGCCGAGACCTTGCAGGCTGCCGAGCTCAAACTCCATGCAGCCGCTGAAGAGAATGGCGCTGGGGCTGGCATCGACACCAAGGGACGCATCCACGGCGCAGACTGTGTCGCCGAGAGGGGCCGAGTCGAAGTTGCCGATATCCTGGGCGGGTACGCCCAGGCTTGAGAGAAGCTGATGGGCTTCACCTTGGGCGATGAACACGGCGTTGCCGGCCGACAACTCGTACCAGGTGCCGTCCCCCGCAAGCAGGACGGCGGTGCCGGTGGCGATGAAGTGGAAGTAGGCGTGCCCGTGCCATTTACACCGCGGTTGCTGGCGCTTTGGATATCGGGTTGTTCGACGAACTGGTTCAGAGCTACCGAGAGGCGGGACTCATTCCGACATAACCGGTTTGGCGCGTCACCTTCCCCGTGGAAAGGTGCACGCCATTTGGTGTGCATGACTGACGGTGTATGCGGGGTAAGTCTGATATCACCCTTTACCCATTCTTTACCTGCCCTTGCGCCTCGTTCGCCAGAGGGTCGGTTACGCTGCTAGCCATCTTGATCTTGACGACTTTGTGAATCGAATGAACCTTCAACCTCGGTACTGGCTAGCGGTGGGCGCCTTAGTGGGCAGCCTGGGATTGATCTCGGGTTGTGCGGGCGATCCGCCAGACCCGCGTATTGAATTCACCGAGCAGGTCAATAAAGACCTGGCCACCGCCTATCAACCGGCCCACAACGAAACAGCCGGCTGGGACGCCATCTGGCAACTCGATCAGCAATCGGTGGATGTGGCGTGGTTGGCGCCGGCTACCCATGAGCGCGTGCCGCTGATTATCTACTTGCCGGGGTTGGGCGAGTCGGCCTCGGGCGGAGCGGAGTGGCGCAAGGCGTGGGCGCAAGCCGGTTATGCGGTGCTGTCTGTTCAGGGGCACGCCTATGATCAGTCGATTTTTGCGTCGGCGCAGGCGTTGGATGGCGATTTCCGTGGGGTGGCGAGCAGTCACTACAACGCCGCGGCCTTACGCGACAGGCTGTCCACCGTGCAGAAAGTCCTGACAGAGGTTCGGGCACGGGCGGCGAAAGGCGACGCGCAACTGGCGGCCATCGACTGGAACCAGGTCGTGGTGGCCGGCTTTGATTTGGGGGCGCAGACCGCTGAGGCCCTGGCCGGGGCGCTGGAGCCTGGCGCTACGTCGGGCGTTGCGATTCAGCCCAAGGCGGTGTTGCTGCTCAGCCCTTATGTGGAAGCCGGCGCCCGGTCAGAGGTGTTCGCCCAGATCTCGGCGCCCGTACTGTCGATGACCGGTCAGGAGGATGAAGATCCGTTCAACTGGGTCAGTTCCTATCGCCAGCGACAGGTGTTGGGCGAGTCGGTGACGGCGGCTGGTAGTGTTCAGTTGGAGCTGAACAAGGCGACGCACAAAACCTTGTCCGGTACCGAGTTGTTCCACCGGCCGGTGAAAAAGGCCGACAAGGGCAGCGAACCGTCCGGTGATGCCCCCAAAAGTCGAGGGCACAAACACGGCGCCAAACCCGGCGGCGATTTCCATAGCCCGGTAGCGGGCGAGCCGGCCCCGGATCCCAAGCAGGTTGCCGCGATTCAGGCCATTGGCGTGGCGTTTCTGGATAGCCGCGTCAAACACAATCCTGCGGCCACCGAATGGCTGCAGAAAGGCGCGCCAGGTTGGCTGCTTGGGGCGGGGCGGTTGAAGTAGTCTTGGGCGGGGCCAATGGCTCTCGCCGGTGACCCGTAACCCGCAGTGGGTGGCCCCGGCTACCCAAATCGACCAGCAGGCCATCGTCGCCGTCGCTCCAGCCAGCCGATCATCAGGCGGGTAGAAAGCGGCGTACCCTGGCCTGCAACAGTTCGATCAGCTCAGGCGCCATGTAGTCAAAGTCATCCGGGATGTCGAGACATACCACGCGTTTGCTGGCCAGCTCAGAACGGAATCGGGCCGTGAGCTTTCTGCGATGGACGGGCTCCATGACAAAGATCAGATCGGCCCAGTCCAGCAGCTCGGCATCCACAAGGACATCCGCGTCATTGCCAACACCGGCCGATGACGTTTCCACGCCAGGCCAGGAAGCAAACACCTGCTCGGCAGTCGGGCTACGGAGCCGATTTTTACCGCAGATAAACAGTACATTCACCCTGGGCACTCTCCTTGGCATCAATATCCACGCGGCGTTCAGACCGAGTGTCAGTTCCTGGCGCCAATGTCGGCGTACGTCGTACAGCTTACAGGCTGTTGCGAGGGTACTGAATGGCTTGTGGCGGCAGGGCTGCCTGGTGATCGGGACGTCCATGGCGTAGGTACGGAGCGGGGAAGGGGACTACAAATTTGGCTTCATTGTCAGTGTAGGAATATTCAGCATTCCCCTGGGTCCAGTTCCGCCCGACTCAGCAACTTGAGCGTTCTGCTCTTTCGATCTGTAGTCAGTGAGGGCACAATGCGCATCCTTTTTTGACTGGCCATGTCGGAGGCCTTGAAATGATCAAGACGCCGTACTACCTCATCGACAAACAAAAGCTGCTGGTGAACCTGCAGAAAATCGCCTACGTGCGCGAACAGTCCGGGGCCAAGGCCCTGCTGGCGCTCAAGTGCTTTGCCACCTGGTCGGTGTTTGACCTGATGCAGCAATACATGGATGGCACCACCTCGTCCTCGCTCTACGAACTCAAGCTCGGTCGGCAGAAGTTCGCCGGCGAGACCCACGCCTACAGCGTGGCCTGGGCCGACGACGAGATCGAGGAGATGCTCGACAACTGCGACAAGATCATCTTCAACTCCATCAGCCAACTGCAGCGCTACACCGAGGCATCCGCCGGCAAGGTGCGCGGTCTGCGGGTCAACCCGCAGGTGAGCAGCTCTGATTACCTGCTGGCCGACCCGGCACGGCCGTTCAGCCGCCTGGGCGAGTGGGACCCGGCCAAGATCGAGCAGGTCATCGAGCAGATCTCCGGCTTCATGTTCCACAATAACTGCGAGAACGGCGATTTCGACCTGTTCGACCAGATGCTGTGCACCATCGAAGAGCGCTTCGGCCACCTGTTGCACAAGGTCGAGTGGGTCAGCCTCGGCGGCGGTATCCATTTCACCGGTGAAGGCTACGCGCTTGACGCTTTTTGCGCGCGCCTCAAGGCCTTCTCGGAAAAATACGGCGTGCAGGTTTACCTGGAGCCGGGCGAAGCGGCCATCACCCAGAGCGCCTCGCTGGAAGTCACCGTGCTCGACACCCTCTACAACGGCAAGCACCTGGCAGTCGTGGACAGCTCCATCGAAGCCCACATGCTCGATCTGTTGATCTATCGCTTGAATGCCAAGCTGGCCCCCAGCGAGGGCGAACACACCTTCATGGTGTGCGGCAAATCCTGCCTGGCCGGAGACATCTTCGGCGAGTATCAATTTGATCGTCCGTTGACCATCGGCGATCGGCTGTCGTTTGTTGACGCAGCTGGTTACACAATGGTCAAGAAAAACTGGTTCAACGGCCTGAAAATGCCGTCCATCGTGGTGAAGCAACTCGACGGAAGTGTCGAGGTGGTTCGTGAGTTTGGTTACAACGACTACATGTCCAGCCTTTCCTAAGCTGGCAGAAAAAAGAGAAATCGATAATTGAAGAAGAACGTACTTATCATTGGTGCAGGAGGTGTCGCCAAGGTGGTGGCCCACAAGTGCGCGCAGCACAACGACGAACTCGGTCGTATTGCTATCGCGTCGCGCAACATCTCCAAATGCCAGGCCATCATCGACAGCGTCAAGGCCAAGGGCAGCCTCAAAGTGCCCGCCGATATCCAGGCCTTCTCGCTGAACGCCCTGGATGTCGAAGCGACGAAGGCGTTGATCCGCGAAACCGAATCGCAGATCGTCATCAACGTCGGCTCGTCCTTCCTGAACATGTCGGTGCTGCGTGCCTGCATCGATACCGGCGTGGCCTATCTGGACACCGCCATTCATGAAGAGCCGGGCAAAGTCTGCGAGACGCCGCCCTGGTATGGCAACTACGAGTGGAAGCACCTCGAGGAATGCAAGCAGAAGAACATCACTGCCATTCTCGGTGTGGGCTTCGACCCGGGTGTGGTCAACGCCTATGCCGCGTTGGCGCAGCAGCAGTATTTCGACAGCATTGATTCGATCGACATTCTTGATGTCAATGCCGGTTCCCATGGCAAATATTTCGCCACCAATTTCGACCCGGAAATCAATTTCCGCGAATTCACCGGACAGGTGTGGAGCTGGCAGAACAGCCAGTGGACCAGCAACACCATGTTCGAAGTCAAACGTACCGACGACCTGCCAGTGGTCGGGGCGCAGAACCTGTACCTGACCGGCCACGATGAAGTGCACTCTTTGTCGAAGAACCTCGGCGTGCCCAACGTGCGTTTCTGGATGAGCTTTGGCGAGCACTACATCAATGTGTTCACAGTGCTCAGGAACCTTGGCCTGCTCTCCGAGCAACCGGTCAAGACCGCCGAAGGCCTGGAAGTGGTGCCGCTGAAAGTGGTCAAGGCCGTGCTCCCCGATCCAAGCTCGCTGGCGCCGGGTTATACCGGCAAGACCTGCATTGGCGATCTGGTCAAGGGCACCAAGGATGGCCAGCCGCGTGAGGTGTTCATCTACAACGTGGCGGACCACGAGCAAGCCTACGCCGAGACCGACAGCCAGGGTATTTCCTATACCGCCGGCGTGCCACCGGTGGCGGCCGCCTTGCTGGTCGCTCGCGGCGAGTGGGACGTGCAGCGCATGGCCAACGTCGAGGAGCTGCCGGCTGAGGCGTTCCTCAAGGCACTGGACGTGATGGGCCTGCCGACCCGCATCAAGGACGAACATGGAGACCGCCCCTGGAACAGCAAGGCCTGAGACCTCCACGCTAGTGTGAGTCTCGTTCCCCGTTCCATGCGCAAGAACGCCGCTCTTTGAGCGGCGTTCTTGTTTGTGCGTATATCGCGCTCGATAAGGTCGGCAACTTTCAGCGATGAATCTCCTCCAAGGAGCGATACTTGCATCGTTTCAGCATCCATTTCACCTCGACCGGTTTTTCTTTTGGCTTTCCCGGCCCTGAACCGCCAGCCAGCGGGTCTTCGATAGCGCATGACGGATTTTTAAATGAGTACCCCCGCAACTGAAAACACCGACAATTGGCAACCGGTCATTGCACTGGCGTTGGCCGCCTTTGTCTTCAACACCACCGAATTCGTGCCAGTCGGCCTGTTGAGTGCCATCGGCGACAGCTTCGACCTGTCGAGCGCGCAGGTCGGGCTGATGCTGACGATCTATGCCTGGGTGGTGTCCCTGACCTCGCTGCCCGTGATGCTGCTCACCCGAAACATCGAGCGACGCAAGCTGTTGATGGTGCTGTTCGGCCTGTTCATTGTCAGCCATGTGCTGTCCAGCCTGGCCGCAAGCTTTGGCGTCCTGCTGGTGAGTCGGATCGGGATCGCCTTGTCCCATGCGCTGTTCTGGTCCATCACCGCATCCCTCGCGGTGCGGGTGGCGCCGGCGGGCAAGCAGGTGCAGGCGCTGGGCCTGCTGGCGACCGGGACGTCCATGGCCCTGGTGCTGGGGATTCCCCTGGGCCGGTTACTCGGCGAAGCCATGGGCTGGCGCACCACCTTTCTGGTGATTGCGTTGATGGCCGGCGCCCTGGTGCTCTGGCTTGGCAGAACCCTGCCGCTGCTGCCGAGCCAGAACTCGGGCTCCCTGAGAAGCCTGCCCATATTGTTCAAGCGCCCCGCACTGGTGGCGGTCTACGGCCTGACGGCGGCGGTGATCACGGCTCAGTTCACGGCCTATAGCTATATCGAGCCGTTCATCAAAACCGTGGCCGGCATGAGCGGTGAGGTGGTGACGCTTATCCTGCTGCTGTTCGGGGGCGCGGGGATTTTCGGGTCGCTGCTGTTCAGTCGCTTCAATCGGCAATACCCGCAGCGCTTTCTGCTGGCGGCCACGGCGTTGCTGGTGCTGTGCCTGGCGTTGCTGTTGCCGTTGAGCGGTGAGGTTTCGACGCTGGGGATACTCAGCGTGTTCTGGGGCATGGCGATCATGTGCTTCGGGCTGTCGCTGCAGTCGAAGGTGCTGGTGCTGGCGCCGGACGCAACCGATGTGGCCATGGCGCTGTTCTCGGGGATCTACAACATCGGGATCGGTGGCGGGGCGCTGGTGGGCAGTTGGGTGGGGCGGCAGCTCGGGTTTGCCTATGTCGGCGTGGTCGGGGGCGTATTGGCGGGCCTGGCGCTGGCGTTCTACGGTCTCTCGGTGTATCGCGCTGGCCGGGAACGGTCCTGATCGAACTTGAGCGCCAGGAGCCTGGTCAGGTTCCTGGCGCTCATCGTGTCGCAATCACATCGCTGCGTGGAAAATCTCTTCGATTTGCGCCTGTTCCGCAGTGCGGGGGTTGGTGAAGCCGCAGGCGTCTTTCATGGCATTGGCCGCCAGTGTCGGGATGTCCTGCGCCTTGACACCCAGTTCAGTCAAACCACCTGGAATGCCCACGTCCAACGACAACTTACGGATGCCGGCAATGGCCGCTGCCGCGCCTTGCTCGTGGTCAAGGTGTTGGGTATCGAGGCCCATCGCCTTGGCGACGTCCGTCAGGCGCGCCGGGCAAATGCTGGCGTTGAAGCTCTCGACGTGGGGCAGCAATATCGCATTGCAGACACCGTGCGGCAGGTCATAGAAGCCGCCCAGTTGGTGGGCCATGGCGTGCACGTAGCCAAGGGAGGCATTGTTGAACGCCATCCCGGCCAGGAATTGCGCGTAGGCCATATTTTCCCGTGCTTGCATGTCGCCGCCATTGGCAACCGCGTTGCGCAGGTTGGCAGAAATCAATTCCACGGCCTTGAGCGCGCAGGCATCGGTGATGGGCGTGGCGGCGGTCGAAACGTAAGCCTCGATGGCGTGGGTCAAGGCGTCCATGCCGGTGGCGGCGGTCAGGCCCTTGGGCATGGCGGCCATCAATGAGGGATCGTTGACCGACAGCAGTGGCGTCACGTTACGGTCGACGATGGCCATTTTTACGTGGCGGGTTTCGTCGGTGATGATGCAAAAACGGGTCATCTCACTGGCGGTGCCCGCCGTGGTGTTGATGGCAATCAGTGGCATCTGTGGCTTGGCGGACTGATCGACGCCTTCGTAGTCGCTGATATGTCCACCATTGGCGGCACACAAGGCGATGCCCTTGGCGCAGTCATGGGGAGAGCCGCCGCCCAGGGAGATGATGAAGTCGGCGCCGCTGAGCTTGAGTTGCGCCAGACCGTTTTCGACGTTGCTCACGGTCGGATTCGGCTTGGCCCCATCAAAGATCGTCGCCTGGATGTCCTGCGTCGCCAGCAGTTTGGCGACCTTGTCCGCGACTCCAGCTTTTGCCAGCCCGGCGTCGGTGACGATCAGCGCGTGACGGAAACCATATTTGCGAATGGCGACCATGGCCTCATCGAGACTGCCGATGCCCATCATGTTTACGGACGGAATGAAGAACGTGCTGCTCATGACTTGCCCTCGTTATTGTGATTATTGGCCCGGACGGCCGGCGGTGCACTTATCAAGATGGACTCATCCTAGGAGCGAGGGCGTGACGGTTAAATGGTCCTTTAGTCCGCACCATGGGGGTCTTTGGTCGTAGTGGCTCACGGTTTCATCCTGCCGCAGGGGGGGACCCCCTACCCAAGTAGGATATGGGCCCCGTCCCAGTCTTCGTAGACTGAAGAGTCGGACAGCGCACTTGGCGGGAGGCGACTATGCAACACACCCAAACCGACGGCGTCGTCAGCGCGATGTCGATGGCAACCGGGGCGCAAGAGGTGGCACAGGAACTGGCGCGGCAGCTATTGCACCCGCATTTGGGGTTTGTGCTGTTCTTTTGTTCGGTCGAATACGATTTGCGGGCCTTGGGCGGCGCATTGCAGCAGAGCTTTGGCGGCATTCACGTGGTGGGCTGTACCAGCGCGGGGGAAATTACCCCCGAGGGCTATGGCCGGGGCGGCGTGACCGCCGTGGGGTTTGATCATCGGCATTTCTCCATTGCCGCGGAGCTGATCGACGAACTGGAGCGTTTCAGCCTGATCGACGCCCAGCAAATGGTCGAGAGACTGGTCGGCGGCTGTCGCAGCAACACCCTGGCGCCGATCAAGGGCAACAGTTTCGCCCTGACCCTGCTCGACGGCCTGTCCAGCCGCGAGGAAATGGTCCTGGCCGCGCTGAGCGCAGCCCTGGGCGATATCCCTCACTTCGGCGGTTCTGCCGGAGACGATAACTACCTGACCCATACCCATGTGTACTTCGGCGGCGAATTCCACAGCGGTGCGGCCGTGGTGCTGTTGGTCAATACCTGGCTGGACTTCGAAGTGTTCACGACGCACCACATTTTGCCGCGTGGGGAAAAGCTGGTGGTCACGCGCGCCGACAGTGGCACGCGCCGGGTTTACGAGCTCAATGCCGAGCCTGCGGCCGAGGAATACGCGCAGCTCATCGGGGTGCCCGTGGCGGAGCTCAATCACCAGATTTTTGCCGCTCACCCGCTGGCTGTTCGTATCAACGATCAGTACTACGTCAGGGCCATTCAACAGGTCAATCATGACCTGAGCTTGAGCTTTTACTGTGCGGTGGAGAACGGCATCGTACTCACGGCCATGACGCCTGGCCCCTTGCTGCCGAACCTGCAGACGCTGTTCGACGGCTTGCAGGAGCGTTTGGGGTCGTTGCTGCTGACCATCGGCTGCGACTGTTTTCTACGGCGCCTGGAGCTGGAAGACGACGGCAGTGTCCAGCAGATCGGCGCCTTCCTGCGCGAGCAGCGGGTGATAGGTTTCAACACCTACGGAGAGCAGTTCAATGGCATGCACATCAACCAGACCTTCACCGGTGTCGCCATCGGACGCAGCCGTGCAGTCATCTCCCGCTGAGCTGCTTGGGCAGATCGAACAACTGCAGCGGGATAACCAGAAGCTGCGGCGGATCAATACGGCGCTGATTGAACGGGTCGAGTCCGGCACCGCGCGTGGCAATGATTCCTATGCGGCCTTTCAGCACTCGGTGGTACTGGCCGAGCAGGTCAGGGAGCGTACCGATGCGTTGAACCAGGCCATGGCCGAACTCAAGGCCAGCAATAATCTTCTCAGTGATGCGCGCCTGCGGGCGGAAACGGCCCATCAACATCTGGTCGATGCCATTGAAAGTATTTCCGATGCGTTCGTGCTGTTCGATGAGGACCAGCGCATCGTGCTGTTCAACAGCCGCTTCAAGGCGTTTTGGGCCAACAGCCGGGTACGGATCATCGGCGGCATGCGCTTGACCGAGGTCAAGCGCCTGATGACCAGCACCGGGCTGTTTATTGAAGAGCCACGTCACAGCGCCGACGAACACCTGCTGTATCGCCTGAATGATGGCCGCTGGTTGCAGGTCAGCGAGCGGCCGACACGCGAGGGTGGCCGGGTGATCCTGTTTACCGACATCACCGAAGTCAAACTCAGCGAAACCATGCGCCGCGAGCAAGCCGTTGCGCAGAAGTCGCACCTGCTGCAACGGGCCGTCGACAACCTGTCCCAGGGGGTCGCGATGGTCAACGCCGAGGGGATCCTGGAGCTGTGGAATCGTCGTTTTCTGGAGCTGAGCGGGCTGGCCCCGGTTGCCCCCCACAGGCTTTTTTCCGAGGTGATCGCCGACAGTGAACTGGGTCTGTTGACGCCGGCCAGCCGCGACGCCAACGGCCGGGTGATCCATGAGCGGGAGCAACGGCTGGACGATGGGCGGGTGCTGGAAATTCGTACCCATCCATTACCCACCGGCGGTTTCGTCAACACCTTCACGGACATCACCGAACGCTACCAGCACGCTGAAACCCTCAGCGAGAGCGAGCGCTGGATTCGCCTGATCACCGACCATGTACCGGCGCTCATTGCTTACCTGAACGCCGATCTGGTCTATGAGTTCACCAACAAGGTCTATGAACAGTGGTACTGCTGGCCGCGTGGCGTGATGCTCGGACAGAGCCTGCGCGAGGTCCACAGCGAAGAGCATTACCAGCGCCTGGAAACCTATGTCGAGCGGGCCCTGGCGGGGGAAAGCGTGACCTTCGAATGCCCCGAAATCAACATCAACAATCAGGAGCGCTACATGCTGCGCTCCTATGTGCCCAATCGGTTGGCCAATGGTGAAGTGGTCGGCATTTTTGTGTTGATCCGCGATATCACCGAACGCCGCCGTACCGCCGAAGCGCTGCACCAGGCTTATCAGAACCTTGAACAGCGCGTCCGCGAACGCACGACCGAACTGACCACCCTGAACAGCCAGCTACTGCGCGAGATCGACGAGCGCAGTCGGGTCGAGTCGCGCCTGCGTGAAGCCAAGCTCGAAGCCGAGCAGGCCAACCTGTCGAAAACCAAGTTTCTGGCTGCCGTCAGCCATGATCTGCTTCAGCCGCTCAACGCTGCCCGCCTGTTTACCAGTGCCTTGTTGGAGCGCCGCGAGCCGGAGGCCAACGCAACGCTGGTGCGTAATGTCAGTAATTCGCTGGAAGACGTGGAGAATCTGCTCGGGACGCTGGTCGACATCTCCAAGCTGGATGCCGGGGTGATCAAGGCCGATATCGCGCCGTTTGCCCTGAGCGAACTGCTGGAAAACCTGGCGGTCGAGTTCGCGCAAGCGGCCAGCAGCGAGGGCTTGCGCCTGGCGTTCGTGCCCTGCTCGGCGCTTGTGCGTAGTGATATCCAGTTGCTGGCGCGGATTCTGCGCAACCTGCTGAGCAACGCCATCCGATACACCACCCAGGGTCGCGTGGTACTGGGTTGTCGCCGCCATCGCCATCACCTGTCCATCGAGGTCTGGGACACCGGTATCGGGATAGCCGAGAACAAGCTGGAGGAGATTTTCCAGGAGTTCAAACGTGGCGACGTGCAACGGCCCCATCAGGATCGCGGGTTGGGCCTCGGGTTGGCCATTGTCGAAAAGATCGCCGGAATACTCGGGCACAAGATCAGCGTCCGCTCGACCCCCGGCAAGGGCTCGATGTTCGCTGTCGAGGTGCCGATAACCCTCTGCGCGCCCAAGCCACAGATCCAGTTATCCATGACTGAGCCCATGCTCGAGCGGTTGCGTGGGGCACGGATCTGGGTACTGGACAATGACGCAACGATTTGCGCGGGGATGCGCACGCTGCTGGAAAGCTGGGGCTGTCAGGTTGTCACCGCGCTGTCCGAGCAGGACCTGGCGCGGCAGGTGGAGCACTCTCAGTGCGACGCCGACCTGTTGATTGCCGATTATCACCTGGACCATGACCAGAACGGTGTCGATGTGGTGGCCACGATCAACGCCCGACGTGGCCTACCTTTGCCGGCGCTGATGATCACGGCCAACTACAGCAACGAACTGAAGCTGCAAATGCGTGAGTTGGGCCACACCTTGATGCACAAACCGGTGCGGCCGATGAAACTCAAAACTGCGATCAGCCATCTGCTGGGCAACCCGTCGGCAGGTTGATCAAATCAGCGTCGCAGGTAGGCGCTGAAATCGATATCGCCGGCGCTGAGAATTGCCTGGACCCGGTTATGCACCTTGAGTTTGCGCAGGATGGCCGAGACATGGGCCTTGACGGTGGTTTCGGCGATTTCCAGGGTGTAGGCGATCTGCTTGTTCGACTCGCCCTTGGTCATCCGCTCCAGGACCAGCAATTGCTTGCGGGTCAGGGACTGCAGTAACTCAGGTGCAAAGCCGGGTGCGCTGTTCATGCTGCGCCGCGTGTCGGTCTTTTGTGCGTGGATGATGTCCGAAGGCAGATAGACATTGCCGTTGAGGATCTGCTCGATGGCTTCAGTCATCTGCACCCGTGGCGAAGACTTGGTAATAAAGCCCACCGCACCATACATAATGGCTTGCAGCACAATCTGCTTGTCCTGTTCGGCGGACACAATCACCACCGGGATCGTGGGCGCCTCGTTGCGCAGCGTGATCAGGCCATTGAGGCCGTACATGCCGGGCATATTCAGATCGAGCAGAATCAGGTCGAGGTCGTCATGGCGCAGGGTCAGTGCCAGCGCGCTCTCCAGGTCGGCGGTTTCCAGCACTTCGCTGCCTGGAAAACCGTCGCTGATCACATTGGCGATGGCTTCACGAAACAGCGGGTGATCATCGGCAATTAGAATTTTGTACATGGCCTTTCACCTATTTATTGTTGATGGCGGTGTGGCGGCGGGGCATATCGGTTGTTCAGGGAAAGGGGTCAGGGCATGAGGTGCGGGGGCTGCGGCATAAGGGCGATTCCGTTCTTGTAGTGGCGGCATTACATGCCACTGCCCAGGCTTTGTGAATGCGACGATAGTCAGGTAAACCCCTACTAAAGTACGAGGTGTTGCGCGTTTGCGGTTTTTCCGGGGGGCCAAATTACGACTAAATGACAAGGTGACCCCTGCCAAGGGCGCATTCGTTTGGTGGCGCGGGCTCTCTAACCTCTGTTCATCGCGTGTGCGACCCACAGACAACGACCCGCAAAGAGGCCTCCACCATGATTTACGCGCAACCCGGCACCCCAGGCGCTGTTGTTTCTTTCAAGCCACGCTACGGCAATTACATCGGCGGTGAGTTTATCGCGCCGGTCGGTGGCGAATACTTCACCAATACCTCGCCGATCAACGGTGAAGTGATTGCCGAATTCCCCCGTTCCACCGCCGCGGATATCGAACTCGCGCTGGACGCCGCCCATGGGGCTGCCGATGCCTGGGGCAAGACCTCGGCACAGGATCGCTCGCGGGTCCTGTTGAACATTGCCGACCGTATTGAACAGCATCTTGAAGTGCTGGCCGTCGCCGAAACCTGGGACAACGGCAAGGCCGTGCGCGAAACCCTGAATGCCGATGTTCCGCTGGCGGCCGACCATTTCCGTTATTTCGCCGGTTGCATTCGTGCCCAGGAAGGCGGCGCCGCCGAAATCAACGAACTGACCACGGCTTACCATTTTCATGAGCCGCTGGGTGTGGTGGGGCAAATCATTCCGTGGAACTTCCCGCTGCTGATGGCGGCCTGGAAACTGGCGCCTGCGTTGGCGGCGGGCAACTGCGTCGTGCTGAAACCGGCCGAACAAACGCCGCTGTCGATCATGATCTTCGCCGAGCTGATCAACGACCTGCTGCCTCCGGGTGTCTTGAATATCGTCCATGGCTTTGGCCGCGAAGCCGGTGAGGCCCTGGCCACCAGCAAGCGTATCGCCAAGATCGCGTTCACCGGCTCCACTCCGGTGGGCTCGCACATCATGAAATGTGCGGCCGAGAACATCATTCCGAGCACGGTGGAGCTGGGTGGCAAGTCGCCGAATATTTTCTTCGAAGACATCATGCAGGCCGAACCACAGTTTATCGAGAAGGCCGCTGAAGGCCTGGTGCTGGCGTTTTTCAACCAGGGTGAAGTCTGCACCTGCCCATCGCGGGCGTTGATCCAGGAATCGATCTACGACGCGTTCATGGCCGTGGTGTTGAAGAAGATCGCCAAGATCAAACGTGGCGATCCCCTGGACACCGAGACCATGGTCGGTGCCCAGGCGTCGGAGCAGCAATACGACAAGATTCTTTCGTACCTGAAGATTGCTCAGGAGGAGGGGGCGGTGCTGTTGACCGGCGGCGCGGCGGAGCACCTGGAAGGCGATCTGTCCACCGGCTACTACATCCAGCCGACGCTGCTCAAAGGCAACAACAAAATGCGCGTGTTCCAGGAGGAGATCTTCGGCCCGGTCGTGGGCGTGACCACCTTCAAGGACGAAGCGGAAGCCCTGGCGATTGCCAACGACAGCGAATTTGGCCTGGGCGCCGGTCTCTGGACCCGTGACATCAACCGTGCCTACCGCATGGGGCGGGCGATCAAGGCCGGTCGTGTCTGGACCAACTGCTATCACCTGTACCCGGCGCATGCCGCGTTCGGTGGCTACAAGAAGTCCGGTGTCGGCCGTGAAAACCACAAAATGATGCTCGACCACTACCAGCAGACCAAAAACCTGCTGGTCAGCTACGACATCAATCCGCTGGGCTTCTTTTGAGGCGGTGAGCCTTTCACCGGCAAACGTTTGAAACGGCAGGAACCAGGCATTGCCTCGTTCCTGCCGTTGGTTTTCTCCATTCTTGAGCTGGGGCTGCAATCGAAGGGGCTGGCAGTGGACGCAGCCGATGTTGCGCATCCCTGGCTTCTCAATGGAACGTCACCACCCGGCGGCTCTCGCCGATCCGGATCCTGTCCAGCGCCCGGTTCAACGCGTCCAGGGCATCGAGGAGGGCTTTTGCCTCGGTCTCCCGGCCATCCCCCCAAAGGCGTTCAGCCATTTTGTTCAGGGCCAGGATGGATCTTTCGATATCAGCCGCCGTTGTGGTTGCGGTAGCCGCCGGCTTTTTCTTGGGCATTTTGAGTTTCAACCGTTAGGGAGCCGATTTATTTATCATGGCAGGCTTTCTCTTGAAAACGTGTTTTATCCTGGGAGAAGGCTGGAATGGAACCTCTCGACCAAAGGACGCGACATTGATGCAAACCCCTTTTTCTCATATCAGCGAACGTTTGAACGATCGCCGATTCACGGTTGCAGGCAACACCCACGGGCTATCCGGTGCAGGAACGGTATTTCATTACCAGGTCGAGGAAAATGCCATTTCGGGCACTTACCAGGGCGGCCGAATCCGCATGGGTCATCAAGTCGGGCGCGTGACAGGCCCGGAGACCATTGAGCTTCTTTATCATTGCATAACGACGGAGGGCGAGATGCTCGCCGGCTGGTCCCGCGGCACGGTGGGTGTTGATCACGCAGGACGTACCACGCTGGCCTTCGTGTGGGGTTGGTTGTCGGGCGCGACGGGCGGTGGGGAGTCGAGCTACGTCGAGCTTGTCGGGTAAAGGGATCAGGGAGAACACCGTGAGCTTACGAATCGAGATAAAAGAGGCGCCTCAAGAGGCCGATTACCAAGCAATTCTGGCGCCGTTGATCGAATACAACCAGGCACGAACCGGGCGGGTGGAAGCCGAAAAACTGGCGATCTTGATCAAGGATGAGACTGGCAATACGGAAGGTGGTTTATACGCCAAGGTTTCCGGGCAGTGGCTATTCATTGAGTTGCTTGTGGTGCCTGAAATCGCCCGAGGGCAAGGAATAGGGTCGAAGTTGATGAACATGGCGCAAGCGCTGGCTCGGGAGAAAGGTTGCCAAGGCATTTGGCTGGACACCTTCTCCTTCCAGGCGCCGGACTTTTACCTCCGGCTTGGCTTCAGCATCTTCGGCGAGCTCAAGGATTACCCGGTCGCCGGACACAACCGGTTTTTTATGCAAAAGCGTTTTGATGTTTAAGAGGCAAGAGACCGGGTAATGGGCTCAGATAGTCTCCACACCGACTCAGGTCTGTGCTGGGATCGGCGCATTTGGCGCACTGATATTCAATTTTTCCTCGACCTGTAGGAGGGGGGGCCGGCCCGGCTTTTAGCACGCTCCGATACCAGCATCGCCAGGATCTCCGAGGTTAAGGTAAGCTGTTTGCGCCGAAGTAAACGCTGGCAAAAATTGCCCATGGCTTGCGTGGCGGATGCTGGGAGCTTTCTCTACGCCCCTTTCTGTATTGCGAGGATGTATGCGACGTTGGTTGAGCCGGTACCGTTACGCCATTATTTTTTGGCTGTGCTTTGGCGTTTTCCGCACATCCCTGGCCGATTGGAATCCCATCCCGTCCGGGTCCATGCGCCCGACCCTGGTTGAGGGGGATGTGGTGCTGGTGAATCGGGTGGCTTACGACCTCAAGCTGCCCCTCACTGATATCTCCCTGGCCAAGGTTGATAATCCTCGCAGGGGGGATGTGGTGACCTTCACATCACCCAAGGATGGCATCCGTTTGATCAAGCGGATCGTGGGTATTCCCGGCGACACGCTGGAAATGAAGGATGAGGTGCTGTGGGTCAACGGTACCCCAGCAACCTACCGTGATGCGCAGGATATCATCGAGCCTGTCGCCTCCGGCAAATCTGTCCCGGGTATCAAGCTGACCGAACTCGCGAACAACAGTCGGCGGACCGTTCAGTTTATGCCGATGGTCCGTGCCTTACGAAACTTTGGTCCTGTTGTGGTACCGGCCGACAGTTATTTCATGTTGGGGGACAACCGCGACGACAGCGCAGACTCGCGGTATATCGGGTTTGTACCGCGTCGGCTTCTGATCGGGAGGGCGCACCATATCCTGGCGTCAGCGGAGATCCTGGATCATTGGATGCCGCGATTTCAGAGATTTGGCGCGCCGATATTGTGATACCTGGGGCAATTCAATCCTTCAATTACCCCAAGGGCACATGAACACCGGGCATCAGGCCGTCGCTTCTTCCATGTGCTTGGCCGATGGCTGCCAGGATTCACTGGCGGTCTGGTCCATGGCTTCCTGGATCGCGCGTTTGCGAGTGGTTTCAGCCCTGCGGCTGAAGTACCAGACCAGGAAGGTCACGATCGACACCGCCAACAGAATCAGGCTGGCCACCGCGTTGATCTCCGGCTTCACGCCCAGGCGCACCGCCGAGAACACTTCCATCGGCAACGTCGTCGAACCCGGCCCCGACACGAAGCTGGCCAGTACCAGGTCATCCAGGGACAACGCGAAGGACATCATGCCCCCCGCCGCCAGC
>Ga0302154_10000750_pt1 | contig 29094 bp, 14 predicted proteins | sample I_Bog_N2_3_FD_193507 | JGI IMG/M metagenome (GOLD analysis project Ga0302154, IMG submission 193507) | Peat permafrost microbial communities from Stordalen Mire near Abisko, Sweden - I_Bog_N2_3 | ecosystem: Environmental > Terrestrial > Soil > Wetlands > Peat | place: Sweden: Abisko, Stordalen... | reverse complement strand
TTGTTTAACTCTCTAATCTAATTATAACGAGTGGGGAATATATATACGCCATAATTTTTGAACTTTTATTTCGAATGGAATGAATGAGTTAGGCGGTTTGGGAGCTCCGAGGGGGCTTGACAAGACTTTTACGGGAAATATGGGGGGTGAGGCCTGCTAAGTAGTTGGTGTCAGGGGTCTTGATGAGCTTAGAGCATAGAGATGTTGAGATAGAGGAAAGGCAACGGCAAACGCGGAGGTCGCTAAGGACGCGAAGGGTCGCAAAGGAAGAATGGGCGATGGGATGGGATAATTTTCAGAAGTTCTGGAGGAGAGTATCGATGGGGAAGAAGATGGCATTGTTCGGGTTGCTGGTGCTGGGATGCGCGGCGATCGCGGCGCAGGACAGTCCGGTTTCGATGACGGCAGCGGAGTACACGGCCTATACCGATGCCAACAACCAGAGCACGCCGGCGGCGAAGGCGAAGGCCTTTCAGGCTTACCTGTTTGCCTATCCGAACTCCAGCGTGAAGCTGGACGTGCTGACCCAGATTGTGGACCTGTACAGCCAGACCACCGATGAGATGGCGACGCGGACGGCGGTGGAGAACCTGCTGCTGGTGGACCCCGGCAACATACGCGGGCTGACGCTGAAGGTCTACTACCTGCGCGCGGACGGCGACAAGGCCACCGACCCGGCGATGCGGCTGATCGATCTGGACAAGGCCGCAGCGTATGCGCAGCAGGTGCTGAAGGCTCCGTTGCCCAAGGGGATAAAGGCAGAAGACTTTAAGGCGTTCAAGACGTCGGTGCTGCCGGGCTTTGATAGCGAGATGGCCGAAGATGACCTGGCGAAGAAGGACAACGCGGACGCGATCAAGCTGCTGCACGACGAGTTGAAGCTCGTCACGCCGGCTGCGACCGAAGATTCCAACCAGCAACTACAGGATGTTTACACGCTGGCGCAGGCCTACTACACCAGCACGCCGCCTGACCTGTTGAACTGCGCGTGGTACGCGACGCGCGCGGGGAGTTTTGCCGTGGACCCCTATAAGTCGCAGATCCTGGAGCTGGCGAGCTACTGCTACAAGCGTTTCCACGGCGGTGATGACGGCTATGCCGCGATGCAGGATGCGGTTAAGACCAACCTTGATCCGCCGACGGGATATCTGGAGAGCATAAAGCCTGCGCCAACGCCCGCCGAACTGGTGCGGCAACTGATTGCCTCCACGCCGGACCTGGAGGTGCTGGCGATGAGCGACCGCGAGTTCGCGCTGCAATACGGCACCGAAGTGGACCCCAAGACGCAGAAGAGCTACGCGGACGAGATCTTTGACGCGGTGAAGGGCAAGGCCGTGGAGCTGCCTGACCTGCCGGTGATTGCGGCGACGGCGAGCGTGGTGCAGGTAGCCGTCTCTGACGATGCGGTGCAGAACAAGACGGCGGACTTTACCTTCAACATGAAGGATCCACTGGCAGTGGTCCCGGTGCCGGGGTCGAAGATCTCGTTGTATGGGGTGTTTGCCAGCTACACCTCGTCTCCGCTGATGGTGACCATGAGCGATGCGACGGTGATGGAGAAGAAGAAGCCGGAGCCGGTGCACAGGCCGGTGCATCGGGCGGCGCACTAAAGAGCGTCTTCGTTCCCACCCATGCCGACGATGAAGCTGTCGTCATGGATGGGGCACCCGGCACCCGGCGAATCCACATCTCAGAATCGAGATGTGAGGCACCCGGCGTTTGACATGGTGCGAGGGTGGCGTGTAAGTTTTGGTTTCTCAGTAATCGTATTCTTAGCCGGTGTTTCTGTATTGGCACCGGTTTCATCCTGCAATTCCGTTCGTAACCATCTGCTGGAGATATAGTCACAACGATGAACCCTCAACCAGTCGGATTGGCCCTTGTGCGGGCCTCGCACCAGCTCACGAACCTTGCCCCGGTGGATATTCTGATCCTCGCCCTGTACTTCGGGGTGGTGATCTTTGTGGGCTTCTACGTCAAGGGGTCGACCAACACCAGCGAGGAGTTCTTCCTGGCCGGGCGCGAGATGACGGCGTGGATCGCCGGTCTGAGCTTTGTTTCAGCCAACCTGGGGTCGCTGGAGCTGATGGGATGGGCCGGGTCGGCCTATCAATACGGCATTCTGGCGACGCACTGGTACTGGATCGGCGCGATTCCGGCGATGCTTTTTCTGGGCATTGTGATGATGCCGTTCTATTACATCTCCAAGACGCACTCGGTGCCGGGGTACCTGCAACTAAGGTTCGGCGAGGGCGCGCGCGGACTGAGCGCGGCGAGCTTTGCGGGCATGACCATCCTGATGAGCGGCGTGAACATGTACGCCATGGCCGTGGTGATGCGCACGGTGCTGGGCTGGAATATGACGGTCTCCATCTGGGTGGGCGCGGCGACGGTGGCGGTCTACGTGATGCTGGGCGGGCTGCGGTCGGCGATTATCAATGAGGTGTTGCAGTTTGTGCTGATATGGGCGGGCGCGGCGCTGATTCCTATCCTGGGGTTGATTGAGGCCGGCGGATGGACCAACCTGAAGGCGCAGATTGCGATCAATGTGGGCAGCACGCAGTACACGCATATGTGGAGCACGCTGGGGAACTTCAAGGACAACCCCATGGGCGTGAACTGGGTGGGGATTGTGTTCGGGTTGGGCGCGATTATTTCCATGGGGTACTGGACGACCGATTTTCTCGTCGTCCAGCGCGTGCTGAGCGCGAACAACCTGCGCGCGGCGAAGATGGCGCCGGTGATTGGTGCGGCGTTCAAGATGGCCGTTCCGCTGATCGTGATTCTGCCCGGTCTGCTGGCGCTGGGGCTGATTACGAATGGGCATCCTGCGTACCACCTGGTGCCGGCGGACATTGCCAAGCACACGGGGCAGAACTCGTATGACCAGGTGCTGCCGCTGATGCTGATTCGATACTGCGGGCCGGGGTTGCTGGGGCTGGGAATTACAGCGCTGGTGGCAGGGTTTATGAGCGGCATGGCGGGTAATGTCAGCGCGTTCTCGACGGTGTGGACCTACGACCTATACGGCGCGTACATCAACAAGAAGGCCGCAGATAAGCACTACGTGTTTATGGGGCGGCTTTCGACCGTGGTGGGGATGCTGATCTCGATTGCGACGGCGTATCTGGTGATGAACGCGGCGTCGATCATGGACTATGTGCAGGCGCTGTTCAGCTTCTTTATCGCGCCGCTGTTTGGCACGGTGATCCTGGGCATGCTGTGGAAGCGGGCGACGAACTGGGGCGGGTTCCTGGGACTGCTGGCGGGGACGGCGTCGTCGATTGGGATGTTCATCTACACCAGCACGGGCAGCGTGGAGCACAAGGCGCATGCGCTGGCGCGGATTGCGCTGAGCCCGTATGCGCAGCCGCAGGCTGAGAATATCTTCCGCGCACTGTGGAGCTGGCTGATCTGCGTTACGGTGACCGTGGTCGTGAGCCTGGTGACCAAGGGCAAGACCGATGAGGAGCTGAATGGACTGGTCTACGGAGCGACGGTGATTCCGCACGACGGAGCGACGACGCTCTGGCAGAAGCCGATCTTCTGGGCGGGCGTGGTGAGCGTGGTGTTCATTGCGCTGAATATCATCTTCTTCTAAAGAGTTGTAAGTTTTAAGTTGTAAGTTGTAAGTACCCACCGAAACCGGAGGATCGAAAATGGCAGAAGGTACAGGGCGCGGAGAGATGCTATCCATCTGGTTCTTTGTGGGTGTTATGACGCTGGCCTACGGGCTGGTGCTGTTCCCCTATGGCGCATGGGAGTGGTTTGGCGGTCATGAAGCGGCAACGGTGCTGAACCGACTGCATCCGACGTTCTGGTGGGGGCTGATGTTGACGATTTTCGGGCTGTTTTATGTGTTGCGGTTCCGGCCGCGGCGTGGCGATAAATTCCGAGCATAGATTTAGGCGCGAACGCACTCGGCCTGGCAGCTCAGCTTCATAAGGCAGCAGGACGTTAGCGTTGAAGCAATCGTTCCAAAGGGCGAAGAGACGAGAGTGATGATGGGCAGGCAGATGACGATGGGCGTTGTGGTGGGCAACCGGGGGTTCTTTCCCAGCCACCTGGCGACGAGCGGACGGCTGGAGATGATCGCCGCGCTGGAGGCAGCGGGGGTGAAGCCGATCATTCTTACGCCGGAGGAGACTGCCCATGGCGCGGTGGAGACCTACGAGGATGCGAAGAAGTGCGCAGCGCTGTTCCGGAAGCACGCCGCGGAGATCGACGGCATCATCATTACGCTACCGAACTTCGGCGAGGAGCGCGGGCTGGCGGACACGCTTCGGCTGGCGGACCTGCGGGTGCCGGTGCTCATCCAGGCGACGCCGGACCATGCGGGCAAGATGGGGATTGCGTTCCGGCGCGACAGTTTCTGCGGGAAGATGTCGATCTGCAACAACCTGAAGCAGTACGGGATTCCGTACACGCTGACGCAGTTGCACACGGAGGCGCCGGACTCGAAGGAGTTTGTCGCGGACCTGAAGGACTTTGCTGCAGTGTGCCGCGTGGTGCGCGGGATGAAGAATGTGCGCATCGGCGCGATCGGTGCGCGGCCCACGGCGTTCAACACGGTGAGGTACTCGGAGAAGCTGTTGGAGCGCAGCGGGATTACGGTGGAGACGCTGGACCTGAGCGAGGTGATGGGGCGCATCGGTCGCATGAAGGACACCGACGATGCGGCGCAGGCCAAGCTGGCGGCGATCAGGAAGTACATCCCCGTCGGGCAGACGCCGGAGGCCGCGCTGGTGAAGATGGCAAAGCTGGGCGCGGTGATCGACGATTGGATGGCGAAGAGCGAACTGACGGTGAGCGCGGTGCAGTGCTGGACGTCGATTGAGGAGTTTCTCGGCATTGTGCCGTGCACGGTGATGAGCATGATGAGCGAGAGCCTGATTCCCAGCGCGTGCGAGGTGGACGTGCTGGGCACGGTGAGCATGTATGCGCTGACGCTGGCCAGCGAGACTCCCAGCGCGCTGCTGGACTGGAACAACAACTACGGCGACGACCCGAACAAGGCGGTGTGCTTCCACTGCTCGAACCTGCCGAAGCATTTTTTCAAGCAGGGCGTGAAGATGGACTACCAGTTGATCATCGCGGGTACGGTCGGCAAGGAGAACACGCACGGCACGCTGGACGGCACGGTGAAGGCCGGGGCGATGAGCTTTGCGCGGTTTTCAACCGACGACTTTGCAGGGAAGATCACCGGCTACGTCGGAGAAGGCCGGTTCACCGACGACCCGCTGAACACCTTTGGCGGCGCGGGCGTGGTGGAGATTCCGAAGATGCAGGAGCTGCTGCGGTACATCTGCGAGAACGGCTTTGAGCACCATGTGGCGGCGAACTTCGCGACCGTGGCAGGACCGGTCGAGGAGGCCGCGAGCAAGTATCTTGGATGGGACATCCATCACCACGGTTGAGATTCGCCTGAAACCGACAACAGCTTTCACGCATCCTTCGGCAAGCTCAGGACGCGCAGAGGAAGCGAAGTTTCGCAAAGGACAGGAAGGCCACGAACGATGTTGCTCAAGAGTCTGCGCGAGGCAGTGCTGGAGGCCAACCTGGAGCTGGTGCGCCGGGGGCTGGTGCTTTATACCTTCGGCAATGTTTCAGGAGTGGACCGCGAGCAGGGGCTGGTGGTGATTAAGCCTTCGGGCGTGGACTATGATGCTCTGCGTGCAGAGGACATGGTGGTGACGGACCTGAACGGCAAGGTGGTGGAGGGCAAGCTGCGGCCGTCGTCGGACCTGGATACGCACACGCTGCTGTATCGCGAGTTCGCGGAGATAGGCGCGGTGGTACACACGCACTCGGAGTTTGCAACGAGTTTTGCGCAGGCGGGGCTGGCGATTCCTGCGCTGGGGACGACCCATGCCGATTATTTTCACGGCCCAGTGCCGGTGACCGCGCCGCTCAGTGATGCGGCGATCCAGGGTCGCTATGTGCATGAGACCGGGATGGCGATTGTGACGAAGTTTCGCGCGGAGAAGATCGACCCGATGGCGGTGCCGGCGTGCCTGGTCGCTGGGCATGCGCCGTTTGCGTGGGGCCGCACGCCGGACGAGGCCGCGCACAATGCGGTGGTGCTGGAGGCCGTGGCACGCATGGCCTACCGCACGCTCACGCTGAGCGGCGAGGCGAAGGCGGTCTCGCAGGCACTGCTGGACAGGCACTATCTGCGCAAGCACGGCAAGGATGCAACGTATGGACAGGAGAAGCAATGAAGCTGAATCAATATATGGTAGGTGCGGCGGTGCTGCTGGCAAGTTCGGTAGCGCAGGCCGGTGTGAGCAAGGTACCGTGGGGAACCACGACGGAGGGACAACCAGTGTCGCTGTACACGCTTAGCAATGAGGATCTGACGGTGCAGATCACAACCTTCGGTGCGCGCGTGGTGGGCATACAGGCTCCCGACCGTGACGGGAAGAAGGCGGATGTGGTGCTGGGCTACAAGGATGCCGCAGCCTACGAGGCCGACTCGAGCACCTACTTTGGCGCGATCGTGGGACGCTATGGCAACCGCATCGCCAAGGGGACGTTCTCCATCGATGGCACGGCCTACCATGTGCCAATCAACAATGCGCCGAATGCGCTGCATGGCGGGCCGCAGGGTTTCAGCACGAGGGTGTGGACGGCGCGAGAGATTCCGCATGGCGTGGAGATGAGTCTGGTGAGTCCGGACGGCGACATGGGATTTCCCGGCGAGTTGACCGTACACGTCCGCTACACGCTGGAGGGGAGCTCGCTGCACATCGCTTACAGCGCGACGACGACCAAGCCGACGGTGGTGAACCTGACCAACCACAGCTACTTCAACCTGGCCGGCGACGGGCGGGGGACGATTCTGCCCACGCTGATGATGATCGACGCGGACCGCACCACGCCGGTGGACGCGACCCTGATTCCGACGGGCGAGCTGGCGCCTGTGGCGGGAACGCCGTTCGACTTCCGCACGCCGACGGCGATCGGAGAGCGGATTGGAGCGGCGAATGAGCAGTTGAAGTTTGCCGGCGGCTACGACCACAACTTCGTGCTTAATGCGAGCGGGCCGGGACTGCATCTTGCGGCGAAGGCGGTGGACCCGGCGAGCGGACGCTCGCTGACGGTGACGACGACCGAGCCGGGTGTGCAGTTTTATTCCGGCAACTTCCTGGATGGGACCAAGACCGGGAAGTTCGGCGGCAAGTATGAGATCCATGCAGGGTTCTGCCTGGAGACGCAGCACTTTCCGGACTCGCCGAACCATCCGAAGTTCCCGTCGACCTTGTTGAAGCCTGGAGAGACACTGCACTCGGAGACGGTGTTTACGTTTGGGGTGGAGAAGTAGAGGCGGACCTTTGAAGAAGAACGAGCAACGGCAAGGACCTTAACGCAGAGGTCGCGGAGGTTTCGCAGAGGTCGCGGAGGGTGAGATGCGGAAGAGAGTTCTATTGGTGATGGGAGCGGTGTTGGCGCTGGATGGGACGAGTGCCGCGCGGGCGCAGACGGCGCTGCCGCAGACGTACTCGTATTCGGAGGACCCGGCGCTATCGATCATCGCGCCCACGCTGGTGACGCTGCGCCGCGATGGCCCGAAAGAGGTGGTGGACCAGGTGATTCCGCCGTCGCCGGGGCGGGACAAGGAGTTCCACGCGCATATCCTCTATGACTTTCAGGCGCACAAGATCTATACCCAGGTGCAGAGCGATGAGGGGATGCCGTGCTCGGTGATGGACTATACGTCGCCGGGAGCGCCGCCGGAGTTCGATGTGATCTCAGGCGCTGCAGATTTGATGAAGGAGTTGACCCAGGACGGCAAGGTCGCGCTGACGCAGGTGGGGGTGGAGACGGTGAACGGCGTGCCGGCGAAGATCGTTGAGGCTGTGTCGCCGGAGGGCAAGGGCAGAGTCTGGCTCTCTGAGCAGGGCAACTATCCGCTGAAGGTGGTCTCCATCGGGCCGGACGGGAAGCAGGAGACGGTGATCGAGGTGAAGAATCTGAGCTTTGCCAGCACTCCGGCCGCGGCGTTTACTCCGCCGACCAACTGCCAGGCGATCCAGGGCGAGGCGACGGAGAACAGCGTTCACACCGGGCCACCCGCGAGCGCGAAGCCGGACTTCCATATAACGGCAGTAAATCTGCAGCCAATTGCAAAGTACTCCGGCGCTTGCCCGGCGCATGTTAAGCTTACGGCCACCATTACGACGGACGGGCCCGGAACGGTGTGGTTCCAGTTCGGCGCCGGGGAGCTTGGCCCGGAGCAGACGGCGAAGTTCGCAGCTGCCGGAACCCAGACCGTGAGCTACGTGTTTGCGTTTGAGGTCGACCCCAAGTACGGGAATGATATGGGCGGGTCGGCGAACGTGCGGGCGGTGATGGAGGACGCGCAGGGCGGGCACACGGACTTCGGGGTGACGTCGAATAATCAGGACGTCGCGGTGCACTGCGTGAGGTAGGCGACTCTGCGAACCCAGGTCTCAGAAGCGAGACCTGGGGCACCCGGCCTTAACGCAGAGGTCGCGGAGGGCGCGAAGGTTGCGCAGAGGTCGCGGAGAAAACTACTTTGGTGATGGGCTGGGGGCGTTGTCGGCAGCGAGCTTGGCGTCCTGGCCGATGCCCATGGTGAGCGCGGTGATGCCGGCGAGGCCGCCGAGCTGCATGGTCTCCACTGCGGAGCTGGGCACGATGACGATGGTGGAGTTTTGTTTTAGCCCTTCATAGAGCATGTTCATGGCGCGCAGGTGGAGCGCGACCGGGTTGTTGAGGTAGGTCTTGGCGGCTTCGCCGAATTTTTCGGCGACCTGGCGCTCGGAGTCGCCGAGGATGACGCGGGCCTGGCGTTCGCGCTCGGCCTGGGCCTGCATGGACATGGCGTCTTCGAGCGCGGGCGGGATGAGCACGTCCTTAACCTCGACGGAGATGACGTGGATGCCCCAGGGCTCGGTGCGCTCGTCGATGATGCGCTGTAGCTCACCGCTGATGACGTCGCGGCCTTCGAGCATCTCAGAGAGCATGGTCTTGCCGATGACGTCGCGGAGCGCGGTCTGCGAGGCCCAACTGATGGCGGCCTGATAGTCGGCGACGGCGAGCGCGGCTTTTTCGGGGTCAACGATCTGCCAGAAGAGAACGGCATCCACATCGACGGGAACGGTGTCTTTGGTGAGGGTCTTTTCAGCCTTGAAGGAACTGGTGAGAACGCGGATGTCCAGCCAGTAAGGGATGGTGTCAATGAGCGGGATGATGAAAAACAGACCCGGACCCTGGAGCGCGCGGAACTTGCCCAAACGAAGGACGACGGCTTTATTCCACTGTGCTGCAACCTGGATGGACGACGAGAGATAGAAGGCGCAGAGCACAGCGATGGCGATGACGATGCGTGCGGCGATCTCCGCGCCGGATATGTGGAGACCGAAGGCCACTGCGGCGCCTGCGGCGATGACGACGATAAAGACGAGAAAAGGGAACGAGCTTCGGGTGGCCATGAGTGAGTTAGATTCCTCTTTGCGGCCAATCGTGGCCCGCGACAGGCGCGTAAGCATGTGAAATCGCTGGGCGCGGAAGCGGGACTGAGGCCGCTGCCGTACCCCAGACGGTAGGCATTATTCGTCTGCACACATCTTTTTTCAAGGCTCAAACGAACATAACAGTCAAAAAATGCTGATTTGAGCGTACTATGTGCAAAATTGAACAGTTCTGTGGCGCCCGAGCCTGCGAAAGTGAAGGGGACACCACACCAGCGGTCGTTCTGAGTAGCACGCCGCGAGACACCATTTGAACGACCGCCGCTTCCCCAGCAGTGAAAGTTGAGACGGACCAATGGCTTCCGGGAAGAGACGAGAGATGACGAGCACGTCCAATGCGACGTTTGATTCGACGGCATTTCTGGCGCAGGCCGGTGCAGGACGAAGAATTGTTCAGCTAAAGACCAAAGAGCCATTCTTTACGCAGGGGAGTACCGCGGACTGCGTGTACTACCTCCAGAGCGGACGGGCCAAGCTGACGGTGGTGTCGCAGGCAGGCAAAGAGGCGACCATCACGCTGCTGAGCGCGGGAGACTTTGTCGGCGAGGATTCGCTGACCGGGCCGGTGGGCCGGCGGCTGTATACGGCAACGGCGATCACGTTGTGCTCGGCACTGAAGATTGAGCGCGAAGCGATGCTGCGTGTGCTGCATGAACAGCATGCCTTCTCTGACCTGTTCCTGAAGTTTGTGCTGGCGCGATCGATGCGCATCCAGGCTGACCTGGTGGACCAGTTGTTCAACTCCAGCGAGAAGCGGCTGGCAAGGACGCTGCTGTTGATGGCAGACTTTGGCCAGGCCGGCGAACCGGAGCCGTTGATCCCGCCGATAACGCAGGAGACTCTTGCGGCGATGATCGGGACGACGCGGTCACGGGTGAGTTTTTTTATGAACCGCTTTCGCAAGCTGGGGTTCATCGACTACAACGGCCGCATCCGCGTGCACAAGTCGCTGCTGAATGTGGTGCTGCACGACAAGTTGCCGGACCAGGTGAAGGACTCGGCACGGCCGGTTGTGCAGGATGCGCCGCATGTGCGGTTGCGCGGCGTGAAGCGCTCCATCCCCACTGAGCCGCGGTTGGGCGCGGCGGCAGGCAAGAGCAAACGCAAGCGCGCCTAAGCGACGCGGATAGCGAACTCATCAAAAATATATTGGATGTGAGCAATACGGGGCAGAACCGGCCGCGTGGTTCGGGGATACTTCATATACCAAAGTCTGAACCACGCCTGAGGAGGTTCGATGCCAAATGCAAAGCATAAGTTGCTTCTCGTTGATGATGAACCTGATATTCGCATGGTTCTATCCGCTATCCTGACCGAGCTGGGTCACGAGGTACGCAGCGCAGAGGATGGCTTTGCCGCGCTGGACGCGATCCACGACTGGATGCCGGATATTCTGCTCTCTGATCTGAACATGCCGGGGATGTCGGGCTTTGAGTTGCTGTCGATTGTGCGGCGAAGGCTGCCGGATATCTATGTCATCGCGACGAGCGGCGCATACTCCGGGGCGAGTGTGCCACGCGGGATAGCTGCTGATGCCTTCTATGAGAAGGCGACCGGAATGCGCGCGCTGCTGGAGCTGCTGAAGAATGCGCAGGCGCTGGAGCAGCCGCCAGCCCGTACCAACGGAGCGACAGCGCCGATATGGATCTCGCGTGCGGAGTCCGAGCCGGCCGGTGGGCCGAACCTGGTGATCAACTGTCCGTACTGCATGCGCAACTCTACGCAGCGGTGCTCCGAGGCCCTGCTGACGGTGCATGAGACGCAGTGCCTCTACTGCAAGGCGGCGATTTACTACGCGATGATCCGGCCGATGGACGCACGGAGCTCGCAGGACAATCAACCGGGTCTGGGGCCGGTTGCGGCGAATGCGTCGCTACCTGTCTAGGTCCGCTTATTGGGTCTAGCGAAAGAGAGACATTACGGTTACTGGGAATGCCATGGCTGCCTTTATTTCCGCCAGTGGTAGAGCACTGTCTGGTGAGTGACGTGGTCCGGGGTTGTCGTCTGGGTGAAGGTCTCTGCGTCGAGGTCCTGGAAGGTGTCACTGAGGCTGGTGAGATTGCCGGAGAAGAACGGCGGTGGGCTGCCGGGCGGCGACGGCTGGCCGGAGTGATCGAGCAGGCGGGTAAGGCGGAGGAATTCGGCGCGCTCCGTGCGCGGAGAAAATCCCGCGACGATGGTGGCCACACGCGGGGTTTTCGATGAGGTAGATGCGGCACTGAGCATCTGCGCCAGCGTTGTGGGGTCAGAGGCCAGCACGCAGATCTGCCCGCGCAGAGCCAGCGCCATTCCGCGCAGCCCGGACAACTCGTACCATGATCCTCCGGAGTCTTTGCGCTCGGCCCAGGTGATGCCGGCGCCGCCGATCGAGAGCTGCGGCGACAGCGCTGCGGTGAGGGCCTGCTGCACGGCGGCAGGGTTCCAGCCGGAGGCGGCATACAGCGCCACCGCCGAGCGCACCGGATACAGGACGGAGTCTGCGCTCGCATCGCTTGCCGTCGCGGCTGTGGCATAGGTGAGCATCGCCGAAGGCTGAGCGGCGTTGAGCAGGCTCCGGAGCGACGCCAGTGCGGCGTCAGTCGTTGGGGCAACGAGCAGCGGCTCGTCGATGCGCTCTTCGAAGGTAGCATCGTCGCCTGCGACCGGGGTGGAGAGATCGGCCTGCGGAGCACTTCTGGTGTCGCGATAGGCAGCGGGCGCGGGTGAGAGCAAGTAGTCTTCCAGTTGCGCCAGAACTTCTTCTGTTGAGGGCTGGGAGATGGCGCGGTAGACGCCGCTATCCTGCGGCACGTAGTTGAGCACCGGCGAGAGATCGGCGGCGGCTGGTTTTACGTCTGGGTTCGCGGCGAGCAGCACGCGCTCGTCGCGCAGGTTCTCCGGCGTGCGGTAGAGATCGGTGAGCGCGGCAGTGTATTGCTTGAGGTCGGTGACGTTCTTTTGGATCCAGTAGCTGCGGAAATATGGAGAGCGGACGATTTGCGCGAGGTTGAGTGTCATGCGCAGGTCCGATGTCGGTTTGCCGGCGGCCGCAGCCGCGGCGCTATACCAGGCGTCGCCGGCGAGGGTGCGCCCGGCAGGGTGTTGCATCAGGTCCAGCGCGCTGGCGAGCAGGTCCTCGCGCGTGGCGAGCAGCAGGTAGTCGCCGCGAACGGCGAAGGCGACGGTGCGGGTCTGGCCGGAGTCCCCGTCGGTTTGGGAGCGGACGTAGAAGGTCGTGTCGCCCGCCTTGCGCTGCTCAAACTTGTCGCGCAGCGCGAGCAGCGGCGAGTTGGCTGCATTGCCTGAGGGCATACGCGTGATGTAGAGGAACTGCAGGTTGCCGATGTCATACCACGCGAGCAGGCTTTGCTGGCCCGCGATCGCCTGCAGGAATTGTGCATCCGGGGGCAGTCCGGCGGTGGTGGCGAACTCGCTCTGAGCCTGCCCGAGGCGGCCAAAGAGCCGTGAGCGTGAGAAGGCGGCGTAGTTGTCACCGGCGAGCCAACGCTGCTCCTCGGCAGAGCCGGTCCAGGCCTTGAGCAGAGCGCTGAAGTCAGGGGACTCGATGGCCAGCAGAGCACCGGAAGGAGCGAACGAGGCGAGCGGCGCCGGGGAGGCCGTCTCGACCTCAAAGATTGCGATGCCCGCGCCTGCAACTCCGGCGACCAGCAGAGAAGCCAAGAGGAGGCGTCTCCGCATCCAATTCTGATTCCATATCGATGTCCGCAGTGAGATCCAGTTCATTGTGGCGCCCCCGCAGTTATGGCCGAGAGGTGCGGCCGGACGATGTTGGACTGATCGAGCGAGTTACTCTGCAGAATCGGGCGGCGGGAGGCGTTCTCATTCTCCAGCGCGATGCTGTCTTGCAGCGTTGCGATGCGACGCCCAAGGTCTGCGGCCTGAGCGTCGTCCGCACTGAGCCGCTGCGCTGCCTGCAGGTCATCGAGCGCGTGGGCAGAGTCGGCGAGGTGCTCATCCATCTCGGCGAGAGAGAGTAGGAATCGGCGGCGGTCGGCGGCGTTGGGCAAGGAGTTCGCACCATCGTCTGCGGTGCGTAGTGAAGGGTTGGTGGCGAGTACGGTGGAGATGGCTACGCTCGCCTGTGCGAAGTGACCCTGCACGATCTCGGCCTGGAAGAGCTGCAGGCGCAGGCCGTTGAGTAGAGAGTCCGGTGCGAAGGCGATGGCCGCGCGCAGGATAGGGACGCGCTGCGCCGGCGGTGCGGCGGAGGCAGCAGCGATGCGAATGTAGATGAAGTAGGGCTGCGTAACCGGCGGCGGCGCAGGTGCGGCGTTTGCGAGCAGCGTCAGCTCTTCGCTATTGAGTTGTTTTACACCCGACAGGTTGTGCAGGGCCTGCGCTGCGGCAGCGCGCACTGAGTATGGAGCGTCATCGCCGGAGGCGACTGTGGTGAGCGACTGGACGGCCTGCGGCTGTTGAAGTGCGAGTTGCGCCTCGCCAAGGCGCAGACGGTACACGGCGTTCCAAGGCGTGCCGTTGGCGAGTTTGGTGAGCAGCGGCAACGCCTCCGCAGTGTGCCCTGTGCGTTCGAGCAGAGCAGCGGCGGAGTCGAGGTTCTTGTAGAGATCGCCTTGAAGCGTGATGCGATGCAGTAGATCAAGTGCCCCGGGTATGTCATTTGTGGCGATGCGAGCTTCGGCGAGTGCGAGGTAATCGGTGTCAGCGAGGGCCTGCTGCTGTAGCTTCTGCTGGAAGAGATATTCGAGCAGCAGACGGCTGTTGGCGAAGTCCTTTTGCAGGTGCAGGGTGTTGGCGACGTTGGAGAGTGTGTCGAGGGTGGGCTCTGTGGCAGGGTCAGTTGTGTAGTCGTCTAACAGAGCGGACAAGCGTCCTTGCCTGGCGGCAAGCAATACGGCGAGCGCTTCGAGCTCCGGCGAGCTACGCCGCGACACGGGGATGGAGTCAAAGAGTGTTGCGGCATCGGCAACGCGGTTGTGATCTAGCAGCCAGTGCAGGTAGGTGGTCTGAACGGAGATGAGCTGGGGGACAGCCTCGACGTCCGAGTTGTCGCCGGATGGAGGTGTCGCAGCCTGAGTTTTCGGCTGGGCGAGTGCGATCTCGCGGCGGTAGACGCCGTCCAGTTGCGAGGCAGGAAACCACGGCTCGGCTGCTAGCTCTGTGAGTGCGGCTAACTGGTCAGATGCAGGAATTTCATCCACCAGAGAGAGTACCCACGCGGCGGCGGCGGGAGAGTTCTGAGTAGCGAGCGCGGTCCATGCAGATTGCAACAGCTCTGTGGATCGATAGTTGCCGTTCTTGCGCAGGTAGGCCGCGAGCACGGTATCCATACCGGGTTTGAGGGTTGTGCCGAGGTTGTCGGCATGTGCATCGGAGGCGATGGAGGCGAAGCCGGTCCAGAACTCCTCCGGTACAGAGTCGAGATCGACCATCTCGCGCAGCCGGCCGAGCGCGTCGTTCCACGCGGCGATGGCGGCATCGTGACGGCCGTCCGACCACAGCGCCTCCGCGATTGCGATCTGCGGTGATGGATCGCCGGGGTCGAGTTCGATGGCATGGCGATACTCCGCGATAGCCGCATCCACCTGATGTGCGTCCTTATAAGTCTGCGCGAGTGTGGAGTAGCTGGCGGGGTTGCTGGGTGCGAGCTCGAGTTGCGCGGGGAGATAGTCCTCCGGGTCGTGGCTGGGCTTGGAGGCACGCGTGAGGAAGAGGCCATAGCGCGCTCCGTAGTAGAACCACGGGTCGCCGGAGAGCTGGCTGTTGTTGTCAGGTTTGGAGGCGAGGTGTTGGCCAATGGTCACGTCCCCTAGCGTGGACTGGAAGGCAGCGTCGATGGCCGGTGAGGAGTCGCCGAAGTAGAGCCCAGCAAGCGCAGTATTGGCGCTGCGCCAGAGCGGCGTCGCGGAGGTACGCGCTGCGATCATCTTCAGGGTCTGCTGCTCCGTACCGCTGGAGACGACGAAGTTCACCGCAGCGTCGGCAGAGCTGTCCTGCGTGGCGGCGAGTTGCAGCAGCGCGGCGGGATCGCCGTGCAGGTAGATCTCAAAGAGGCGCTGCTGGTTCTGCTGCTCGCGATGCGTGACGGCGAGCTTGCGCACGTCGAGCGTCTCGCGCTGTACATTGTCCGCGTCGTGCCATGCAGCGGCGGCCATGGTGAGCGCGTGAGCCTGCTCGGTAGACTTCAGTTGCGCAGCGTAAGCGTCCAACGTCTCAGCGCGGACGGTGTTGTCCATGCGCGCGGCTTCCAGAGTGTCGAAGGGTTCGAGCTGGGCGGCAGCGAGCTTGCCGCCATGCAGCAGGATCTCGCGCCGCCATGCGGCCTCGCGGTCCTTCAGTCCGGCGGCCTTCGCGGCGGGAATCCAGAGATCGGCGAGGTCCTGCGGCGAGCTTGCTGCGTGTTGCGAATCAAGCAACGTGGCGAAAGCCGACTTTTCTTCCGGGGTGTAGAACTCCGCCGCAACGGCGGCAAGCTGCAAGACTGCGTTGCGATAGGCGGATTGAGCACGTTGCTGCCGAGCGGCCACCAGCTGCGCCCGCCATTGACTATCTGTGACGTCAGCGATTCCCTTCTTCTCAATCTGCTGCACAATCACGGACGGCGCTGAGGGAGAGGTGCTGCTCGACTGCAGGGCGCGGGTGAGCAGAGCGAGCGCTTCCGGGGCTTTGCGCTCACGCGCCAGAAGACGCGCATAGATCACAGCGTCGTTGCTGTCGTCCGGGTTGGCGAGCAGATCGTCGCCAGCGAGCTGTAGGCCTTGTGACACGAAGGCATCCGCCTGAGCCAGCATGTTCCACCGCTCAAGTTGCTGAGCCACGCGAAACTGGTTGGCTGCGGCTGCGGGGCGTCCGTCAATCCAAGCGGACTGTAGCGCCTTGACGGCGAGATCCGGCTTGCCCTGCCGGGCACGCGCCAGCGCTGCCTTCTCCATCCACTGGGGATCGTTGTAGCTGAGGCGGTAGAGGTGGTCGTAGTCGGAGCAGGCGGCGTCAAAGGCCTGCTGATGCTCCTCAAGATCGGCGCGGGTGATGAAGAGATCGGCGCGATCGCCACGGATGGCAATGGCTTTGGAGTAGGCAGCGAGGGCACCGGGGTAGTCCTCCAACTGCAGATCGACACGACCGAGATCGATGGCGAAGCGCGAGTCGCGCGGCGAGGCGGCGACCGCCTGGTTGAGGAACGCGACAAGTTGCGGCTCGCGGCCATGCAGGCGGGCATAGGAGACCGCAGCCTGCAGCGTGTTGTCGTCCTCCGGGAAGGCCGATATCAAAGCGGTATGCTGCGCGATGGCTCCGTCATAGTCCTTGAGATCTGTGAGCGCGGGGATAAGGCCGCGGCGGGCGAGGGCGATCTTGTCGCGGCGATCGGACGCGCTGAGCGGCGTAGCCTGCAGCGCGGCGAGGGTTGTGGTGTAAAGGTCGCGCACTCCGGCGGCGTTGTGCGCGAGCGAGAAGCTCTGAGCCTGTAGGTCGAGGTATTGCGCGTTGAAGGGGTCCGTGGCGAGCAGAGGCTGCAGCAACTTGCGAGCGCTATCGAAGTCTCCACTCTGGTTGGACTTGGAGATGGCTTCAAGCGTGTAGTCATGTGTGAGGGTGGAGTTGGCTTGCAGCGCGGCAGTTACCAGTGTAGCGACAGCGCGCTGCGGCTGCTTGTGGTTCCAGTAGAAGTCGACCGTGGCGCGCACCACGCCGACGAGCTTCGGATTGGCGGCGTAGACAGTTTCGATGACGCGCTGTGCGGCGGCGATGTTGCCCTGATCTTCTTCGGAGTGGGCAAGCTGATAGTTCAGCTCAATCTGCTGGACGGGATCTTCAGAGATTGCGATCTGCCGGAGGAGTGCGGCCTGATAGGCCTGCGGGAGCTCATGGGCCAGCGCGAAGCCGGCCAGCGCGTCGAGATCACCAGCGGCGGCATGGGTGATGGCTGTTTCCACCGCGGGTGACAGCTCGCTCTGACGATGCAGCGTGGTGAGCACAGCGAAGCGCAGATCCAGCGCTGCGACGGATGGCAACGAATTGACTGCGGCGGCGGTGGCTTGATCGATCAGCGTGGAGTACTGCGGTCGCTCAGCGAGCACGAGCAGGCGAGCGCGGGCGTGGCCGTCCTCATCGCTGTCGCCTATGCATGCAGCGACATACTCGGAGATGGCTTGTGCGTCGTCGTGTTTGGCCTCGTCAATGGCGCCGGCTTCATACCCAAAGAGCGCAGGGTTGCGGAACTGGTGGCGGGCGGCGCGAATCTGTGCGAGCGCGTCGTCAAACTGGAAGTAGTCCCAGAATACGGTTGCGGATTGCATGTAGCCATCTGGCGAGCCTGGATGAATGGCGCTCATCCGCCGCCAGAAGGTCGCGGCCTGGGCAAGTTGCTGCGTGGTGTCGAGATTGAGATCGGCGGAGCCGCTGTCCGCGTAGATATCGCCGATGGTGGTAAGGCGGTCAAGGTCTGTGGGATCCGCGGCAGAGAGGCGCTGCTCAATCGCGACGGCGCGGCCGGCCTGTGCAGGATCGAAGTAGGCAAGCGATCGGTAGACCCCGACGGCCTCATCGCCGAGTACAGCGTCGGCGGGATAGGCTTCGGCGAGCCGGCCAAGCAATGGCGCGCTCTGCTCAAAGTGCGACCGCCAGATATCGATCTCGGCTAGCTCGTGTGCGGCGGCGGGGTCTTGCTGCTGTGCAGCGGAGGTAGGGACCAGCGCCTGAAGCGCGGTGAGTTCGGACGTGAGCTGGTTGTTGCGGCTGAGATCGTCAAAGAACTCAGCCTGCAACTCAGTTGAGTCCTGCCAGTGTTCGCGCAACAGTTGCGCGCGCGCTATGGGGTCTGCGGTCCCTTTGGCGCGGTATGCGGAGAGAAGATTTCGTGTGAATGCCAGATCATGCGGGAAGCGCGTGTGCGCGTAGAGATTAAGCTGCAAGTACTCCTGCGGCCAGTTGGACTTGACGTTGCTGAAGTACTGTTCGAGGTCAGTACCCTGGAAGATGTCCACAACCTTGCGCGTGAGCTGGTCAAACGATTGTTGACGACGGCTGCGCAGGTAGAAGCGTGCAAGCTTGTCGTAGAACGCGGCGCTGTTGAATCGGTCTATGGCACGCTGGTAGACCTCCTCCTCCTGCGCGGCGAGGTTGTTCTGCTGCAGGAACTCGGCGAGTCGTTCGTAGAGCAACGGGTCGTTGGGATTGCGGTCCAACTCTCGGCGCAATACCGCGAGCGCTGCGGGAAGCTGACCCGTTGTGGTGAGGCGGCCGAGGTAGCGATTGAGTACTTGGGCATAGGCCGCGGCCGAGGCGGTGGATGCGGGCGCTGTGACCGCAACATTCAACGATTGCTGAAGAAGTGCGGCAGCGGTTGGTTTGGCGGTAGAGTCCGGTGTCGTACTGTCCTCGGTGGGTCCATCGCCTAGGTCAGGTGGTGTAGACGATGCCGCATCCGTGTTCCCGGCGGCGGTGAGCGGCATTCCCTGCAAGTTGATTGCGAGCTCGTTGAGCAAGCTGTCGTAGAGCGCGAACTCCGATTTTGTGTCGTTGGTGCGGGCGTCGGCGTCAGCAACGTCGAGAGCGATCTCAAGGCGTTCGGGGGCTGTGGGGAAGTCGGTAAGGAAGCGCAGTCCTGCATCGCGAACCGCGGCATCCTGTCCATAGCTCTGGTATGCGCGGATCAGCTCGGCGTGCAGTTCAGCGCGCGAGGCTGAGGTGGGGAATCGCTGGTCGAGCAGGGCGAGCAGCTCGGCAGCCTTCTCGCGATGGAAGTACGGCGTGGCCTTCTGCTCCTCAGCAGCGAACTCCGCTGCCGGATTCTGCGAGTTTAGCCACAGCGAGAGAATGCCGTTGAGATAGCCGGGACCGTGATCCAATGTGGCAATGTCCCGATAGATAGCGAGGTTGCCGGAGCCGAGGGCTATACTCTGGTCCGAATCGCTGAGCAACTCATGAATAAGTCCCGTTAGGCCTGCCTCCTCCGACGATTGAGAGGTTGTAGTGAGCTGGCCGGAGTTGGAAGCAAGAGCGAAGTAGTAGCGTGCTGCGTCCTGTGACTGACCGGCGCGATCCAGCAGGATTGCAAAGGTGTAGAGCTCGTTGGCGGTCCACGATGCGTGGCGAGCGTCCTTGCTGGCGTTGTATGCGGTGAGCGAATTTACAGCGGCGTCCATGCGGCCCTGCTGCCGGTAGCAGGCGAAGATCTTTGTCGCGGCGATCAGGTCATCTGGGTTCTGCTGGAGTTGGGCGCGGGCGGCGGCGAGGAATGCGTGCTGTGAGTGGGTCGCGTTGAGCAGATCGAAGTATGTGGCCACCAGATCATCGGGCCACAGCGGCTGATAGGCGCGGTCAAAGAGCGCGAGCGCGCGGTTGGTAGCGTCCGGCGTGCCTTCATCGAAGGCGAGCAGGGCGGCTGCCTTGATAGGCAGGACCGGGTCCTGAGGAAATGCGGATTTGTAGTCGTCGATGGTCTGCTGCGCATCGTCGAAGCGGCGCATCGTAAGCAGCGCGGCGATGAAGTTGGCGCGAGCAGCTGGTTCGGTGGGATAGCGTGCGAGCCAGAGTTTGTAGATGGAGATGGTGGTGTCATCAGGAAGTGTTTGGTCGTGCGCTATGGAGAGCGTCCGGGCGAAGGCCTTCCATGCCGGCTGCTGGTCGGCGGGGAGAAACTTGTCTGCAGTCGTGGAGGGAAGTGCGGCAGCGGCCTCCAGAGCGGAGATCTCCTGCGCGCCCAGATTGCGGCGGTGATAGAAGTCGGCGAGTTCCAGTTCCGCAGCGGTCTTCTCCTGCGCGTGCGAGACGTAGGCCTGCCAATCCTGCTCGGCTGCGGCGAAGTCGAGGGCCTGCTCGTCGACGTGCGCACGCAGAGCGAAGAGTTCAGCCTCGGGCTTGGCCGCGACCAGCGCGTCGAGTTGTTTGCGCGCCTCAGCGGGCGGACGCGGGTATAGCATGCGCAGACCGGGCAGGTCCATCATGCGGTAGAGCGCAGCCTCAATGTCCGAACCACCGATGGCAGACTGCATCCACGGCGCAAGGTCTGCACGAGCCGCGACTGCGGCGGCGGTGAGTGCAGCAAAGGTTGTGATGAGGATGCGCTTATGGGACGACGTCAATCCGCACCTCCTGCGAGCCGACGTTGTGCGCGATGTCTTCCGCTGTGACCGAGAGGGTGTAACTGCCTAGGGCGAGCGTGGTGGGAATCTGCAGATCGCCGAGGCTCGCGGCGGCGGCGCTGTTCCAGTGGAGGTCTGTTACTCCAAACGCCCCGGCGGTTGGAGGTGCACCTTGCAATCTTGCGGTGAGGGTGCGCGTGGTGGCGGTGGCGCGGGCCCGGATCCGCATCACATCACCACGATGGAAGCGCGTGCGGTCCAGCGTGATGCGCACGCTGGGCGGCGTGGAGGCGATAACGAAGGTCTTCTGCTCGGAGTAGGTGTTGCCTCGCGCGTCGCGCAGGATTAGGCGGACTGTGTAAGAGCCGTCCTGCATATCGGTGGGTGCGAGGAAGCGCGTCTCCCAAAGGCGGTCGCTGTTGGGGCCTTTAGTTACGTCTTCTGATGCGAGGTGGCGCAGCGGCTTCTCCAGGCCAAATGGAAACAGAGCGATGACAGAGATGATGGAGGGGTCCGTGTGGACACGCAGAACCGGATCACCGGGCCGAATAATGCGCGGGCGCAGAAGAGAGCGCGGCACAGCGAGGAACGAGGTGTATGGCGTGACGAACTTGTAACGGCGGGATAGCGCGATGATCTCATCGATGGCATCGCGAGTCTCGCCTTCCTGCGCGATCTGATCGAGCAGCGCATTTACGCGGGCTTGCGCCCACAGGCGCGGAAGCTGCGGGTGGTCGAGCGACTCGGCGGGCAGGTCGACAGTGGTAGTCGCTTTGAGCGGTGCGCCATCGCGTTCGCCGCTTGCGGTGAAGCTGACTTGTGGCGTCGGCGTGGAGTAGTCGCCTACCCAGGATGCAAGCGAGCCGGCGTAAACCGAGTCGTCCAGCGGGTAGATAGTGTGTACCGGCGCGGCGGGCGAGATGTCCAGGTGCAGCCCGGAGAGGGGACGCGCGGTGCTGTGCTCGAGGAAGATGCCAAGCTTTGGTTGGACTGGCTCACTGGAAAGGACACTTTCGAGAAGGCCGTCGTTTTGAGCGATCAGGCGCAGCAAGGGCAGGTTGGCATCATCGCCGACGGCGAAGATATTGATGTGTGGATGTGTGGATTTCTGCAACTGCTGGGCATAGCCGGCTGCGATCTTGCGCGGCAGCACGCTGGCGCCGCGGTCGGAGTTGCCGTCCGTGAAGAGATAGAGGCTGGAGTTAGGGTCGGTTGCCCGCGTCAGCGCGGCGCTAAGCGCCTTGCCGAGATCGGTGCCACCTCGCAGCCGGCTGGATTTGACGAACTGCAGCGCCTGTTGGACCGCGACCGGAGTTGCGGCAGTGGGAGCAGGTTGAAAGCTGGAGACATTCTGATTGAAGAGAAGCAGCGAGAAGTGATCCTGCGGCCGTAGGCTGAGCAGCACCGCTTCGAGCGCGGCATAGCTGCGTTCGAGCTTATCCCACTGCATGGAGAGCGAGGTATCGAGTAGAAGAACGACGTTGCGTGGCGGCAGCGATTGTGCCGTAACCGCAGCGGTGGAGGCGACGAGAGTTTGCGCGAGGAAGAAACCTGGTTCAGTTGTGCGGGGTGTGGGCGAGATCTCGTCGGGCGACGGCTGTGGGGCGTGGGGGTTGCGGAAGGTGGAGACCATCAGCGTATCCGCAGATGCTGGGTCAACCTTCCACGCGGTACTCAGGTCTTCGCTGAGCGCCACAGTTGCTCCCTCCCAGGTGCCGGTCACAGTGTGTGCGTCCTGCTGGTGGAAGTTCAGCGGAAGGCTCTGACCAATCAGTTGGAAGCCGGAGATGGGATTGGTGGAATGCAGGGCAAAATGGATGCGAAGGTGGCCGGCGGTCTGCTGGCCATACTGTGCGGGTTTGAGCGGTAGAAGAAATCCCTCTGCGAAGCGATCGACGGCGAGCCGCTGGTGGTACTCGAGTTCCAGACGCTTGGTGCCGTAGGCGGGGATGGGTGTGATCTTAGCGGTGAAGGCGGAGTCTTCCTTAGGGTCGGAGCCGTCGCGTTCACCGGCCTCTAGAAGACCGGGATCGATGGCCTGGGCGCGGGCCTCGTCGTAGACTTCGCCGGCACGCTGGCGTTCCAGGATGACGGCGGGGATGCGCACCGGACCGTCCCAAACGGCGAAGTCCGAGACTGTACTCTCGCCGGGCAGCGCGAAGATATAGGTGCCCTCCTGAACTTTGTTGCTGTGGTTGGCGAAGATCTGAGTTACATAGACGCGAGCGTCGCCATTATCGATGACGATGTCCACGTTCATCTCCTCAAGAGAAAGGATGGAAGGGTTGGGCTGGTCGGCGTCGGCAGGCAGAAGCACGCCGGACTGCGCGTAAACCGTCGCAGCGGTCACGAGAGACGCGAGGGTTGTACACGCGAGTGCAAGGAGCCGGTTCATGGCAGCCTCGCTTCAGCGATGCGGACGATGCCGTTCTCGGTGCCGATGTAGAGTTCGCCGTCGCGTTCGGCGAAAGATGTGACGTTTCGCGAGGGCAGTCCGGCGAGGACCTGTGTCCAATGGCGTGTGGAGAGGTCATAGACCAGCAGTCCATCGTCGAGCGTTCCCGCGAAGACGCGCTGTGCGGTATGCAGCATGGCATTGGGGTTGATGACAGCGACGGGCAGGGGATTTTCCGCTGTGTCGACGCGGCCAGCGGCGTCCATCTGCACGATGCCGCCGCCATAGGTGCCGACGAACCATGTATCCTGCCCGTTGGCTTGTGGAACGCGAGCGATGGCAGTGATCCAGTTGCGCTGGAGGTTGGAGTTGCGGAGTGTGATGTTCTGCCGCACCGCCTGAGCGTCGAGGATGGAGACGCCACCCAGTGTTCCGGCGAAGACGCGATCGCTGTCGGGATCGGCATCGATCGCGTAGACGTGGTTGTTGGCAAGGCCCTGGAAGGCGTAGAGGCTCTGCGCTCCAGATGCGGTGAGGAAGGTCAGGCCGGCGGGCGTGGCCAGCGCAGTGCCGGAGCGCGTGAAGGCGACGTCAGTGATTTGGTCCGAGATCAGGCCGTCGCGTTGGGTGAGTACCTGGCGTTCGGTAGCCCTGGATGTATCAAAGAGGACCAGCCCGTTCGCCGTGGCAACGTCCATGGTGTGGCGTTCGGCGTCGGGGACGATGCGGTTGATGCAGAAGACGTGTTCGTCTTCGATGTGGCGGGCGCGGTTGGTCTGAAGGTCGAGGACGTCAACGCCACGGTCGAAGCTACCAATCCAGAGGCGACCGTCTGGCGCGAAGCTCAGCGCGGCGATGTTGCCGCTGGTGAGTTTCTGTGGCGGCGCTGAAAGCACCGTCCGCCACGAACCTCCAGGTCCACGGCGAAGCAGGTTGTCATCGCTAACGGCAAGTAGTGTTGCGCCGGTAGCGAAGAAGTGCGTGACGGGGGGCACGTCGTCGGATGTTAAGTCTATCTGAGGCGCCGTCGTAGATGAGTGCGTGGTGAGTGGGATTGCGTGGACACCCTGATCGATAGTTGCAACTAGTAGTGTGTCGCCGTCCAACGCGAGTGCGTGCGAGAAGAGCCCTGGCGCGAGTACCCGAGTGACATGGTCATCGCGCAACTGTGCAACGCCGAGCGGTGTGCCGATAAAGACACCCTCCGGGCCGATGACAATGTCCTCAACCTGTGGGTCGGGAAGGCCGTCGACGGCATCGAGCTGCCCGGCCTGCCAGTGCAGAGCGCCGCGGGTGCGTGTGCCGATCCAAAGATCGCCGAGATCGCCGGCGAGAGCGGTCACCGCCAGTTGCGCCAGCGCAGGCTGGAAGAGCCGAAGCGTCCTGCCGTCGTAGAGCAGCACGCCGGCGCGGCGGGTGCCGAGCAGCAGATCGCCGGAGGCAAGCGGCAGAACGGCGGTGATGTCGCGGTCGGCGGCATCGGCGGGTAGGAGTTGCTGCACGCCTCCGGAGGGATCGTCAGGCTCGAAGAGCAGCAGCCCCTCGCCCTGGGTGGCAGCCAGCAGCAGTGTGGACGGCGCGCCGCGTAGGCGACCGGGGCATAGGGCGACTATGGGTGCAGGCGGCAGGTCGAGCCCGGTGCGCAGCCAGCGGGGGTCGGAGTTCAACTGGTCATAGATAGCGAGTCCGCCGGGGCCTGCCAGATAAAACTTGCCGCCGAGGCTGGCGCCGGTGGTGAAGGAGTTGGCCGGGGAGACTGGCTCAAAGCCGGCGTTGGCGACATTCGGCAGGCGCAAGAGGGTGAAGGCAAGGATGCCTTCACCCGCAACCTGCCGGCGGATAGCGTCCAGGCTGGAGTCGGTGCGAGAGATCGCGACACAGGCGGCTCCGATACCAGCAAGGAGGATGGCGGCGGAGACACCTGCTGTGACCTTACGCATGGCTGCTTCTTGGAACCTGAAACGCTAACGTAGCACAGCCAACGCATAATCTTCTCTGCATATTTTCATTTCGGCGCTGGCTAGGGGTTGGCTGCCTCCACCTCAAACTGCGCAGGAGCGGCGATTGCGTGCACGTCGGGGTCGTAGTACTCGTAGACGCGGGACTCAAAGGTGTGGGCGTGGATGGGGTATCGGGCATGCAGCCTGAAGGTGAGCGTGACGGTCTGGTTGGGGCCGAGCGAATCAAAGTACAGGATGGCCTGGGTGGCGGTCTGGGAGAACTTCTCTAGACGCCCGGCAGCGGCGGCCGCGGATTTTTCCTGGTAGGCCTGCAGGTCTTCGCTGAGCAGGTCAAAGCCCGGCGGGATGCCGAGATCGACCATCACCATATTGGCGGTCTTTCCGGTGTTGTTGCGGATGGTGGCGGTTGCAGTAGCGATGTCGTTGGCCGCGAGTTTGGTGCGGTCGTAGGCGACGTCAATGGAGAGAATTTCGTTGGCCGGATGCTGCTCCCACGGCAGGAAGTAGCTGCCCGCGACCTGGTAGGCGAGACCTCCGGTGCCGGTGAAACGGACCTCGACGGCGTTTGGCTGAGAAGCAAGGACGCCGGGAAGCACGAACTGGTGGAAGAGGTCATTGTTGTCGGGCGTGAGGGTGAGCGTCTGGACGACCTTGCCGTTGAGGAGGATGTCGGCGGTGCCGCGGACGTCCGCGCTGCCGGACTCGGAGGCGAGGACGAGCGCGCGCAGGGCCATGATGGTGGCCTGCGTGCTGCCCCAGTTGCCGCTGGCCTGCTTGGTGGAAGTGAGGTAGGCGAGCGACTTGCGGGTGATCGCGGGAGATTGTCCCCACTTGAGCAGAGCCTGCGCGGCGAGGCCGGTGGTTTCGACGCTGGCGCTTTCGCCGGAGGAGTAGACGCCGGTCTCTTCGGCGGTCCAACTTACTTTGTCGGCGGTTTCGGTGCGGGCGTCGAGGAGAAACTGGAAGATGCGGGCGGTGAGGTCGTGATCTTTGTTGTCAGCGACGGCGAAGTTGGCGAGCACGGCGAGTGTGTAGGCGTCGGAGTGCGAGTCCAAATGCGCAGCGATGTAGGCGCGCGCCTTGTTGATGGCGGTGCCGTGGTAGCCGGTGTCCGCGAGCGACCACGCCAGGTAGGCGGTGATGCGCAGCACGTCCGTGTTGTAGCGGTTGGTGGCGCCCTCATTGATAAAGCTGGTGTCGGGCTTCCAACTGCCGTCCTCCTGCTGCTGGCCGGCGAGCCACTCGCTGGTGCGCGCGATGACCTTGGGGTCTACGTCGTAGACCTTGGCCATGTCGCTGAATTCCATGAGGCCGTAGGCGGTGAGGATCTTGTTGGCGGGTGCCTGGCCGAACCAGCTGAAGCCGCCGCCGGGGACCTCGAACGTAAGAAGCCGCTGATAGCCGTTTGCGATGTAGCCCTCGGCCTTGGCGTGGACCTCCGGTGTGAGCTTCTTGGTGCGCTTCATGTAGTCCAGCGCCAGCACGTTGGGGTAGGTGCTGGAGGATGTCTGCTCAAAACAGCCGCCGGGCATCTGCAGGATGCTGTCCATGCCCTCTATGATCTCGCTCAGCGGGCCGGGGTAGAGGCGGACGAAGATCTTGCTGGCGTCAGGGATGGCGGCGGCGGGGAAGGTTACAGCATGGTCTACGGAACCGCTGTCGATGTGGCCATTGAAGGCGACGGTTTTCTCCTGTCCGTTGGGGACGACTTCGATCTCGCGCACGACGATGTCGCGGCGGGCGTTGGTTCCTTGCATTGCGGCGGAGAGCGTGAGCTTGAACCTGCCGATACGGTTAGCTTGTAGCGTGTACTGCGCTGCGCCGACCTGGCCGGCGTCGACGCTGAGGCTCTTGTCGGGGCTGTCGCTCACGAGGGAGAACCAGTCGTCCTGCTGGAGCGAGAGCGAGACTTCGCCGCGCGCGCCGGCGTAGTTGTAGATCGCAACGGGAATGCTGATACGGTCGCCCTGGGTGAGCGTGACGGGCAGATCTATATCGACAAAGAAGTCCTGAAAGACTTTGATGGTGCCGGTCGCGGTGCCGAGCGCGCCCGACTGAGTGGAGGCCAGCATCGCCATCCGCCAGGTAGTAATGCTGTCGGCGAGAGGAATAGAGATGTCGGCGTTGCCATTACCGTCAGTGAGAATCTCGGGGTTGATGTAGAGAGCCTCAGGGAAGTAGGAGCGTACACGAGGCGCGGTATCGGTGGCGGGCGCGGCAACTGCTTCCCCGCCGGCCGCGCCGGCAGGGAGTTTCTCAGCGGCCATGTCTGTCGCGGTAAAGGTACGACTCACCGCCATCTCTTCTTGCATCATGGGACGTGGGGGAGCATCCGCCATTATGCCGCCTGCCATGCCGCGGCCCATGCCCATTACCGGCACGCCCCGGCCTATGCCCGGCGCAGCCATGACCACTTCTCCTTCCTCGCCAGCCAGTCCATTCTCGACATCCTGCGCCTGCGTGACAGCTCCGATATTAAGCGTGGCCGAGATTATGACGCGGTCGCGCGGCTGTAGCGCGAACTCGCGAGTGGAGCTAACGAATCCGTCGGCAGAGATGATGACTTTGTAGCGGCCCGGAGGAAGACCCGCGAGGGAGAACTGCCCGGAGGCATCGCTGACGGCTTTCCGCTGTTGGGCAGTATCAATGTTGTGGAGTTCGAGATCAGCTTGCGGGATCTTGGCTTCGGTCTGATCGTGGACCGAGCCGACGATTTCGGCCAGCCCATTATAGGGGCCGCGATCGTGCTCGATGTTGAGCGCAAGGGCGGGGGAGGCAGAGACGCGCGCCTGTTTGGGGCGCACCATCACAGCGACGGTCAGGTCGTCGGGCGTGTTGAACTTGCGGTCAGGACCGGCGCTGCGGAACTGATAGTAAGTACCGCGATACCAGGGCAGACGCTCCAGCCGCAGCTCTGTGCCCCAGGAGTCGTAAGGGTGCGAACCGTCAGCATCTGTGATGCGGTCGAAGAGTTTGACCGGGTCTTTGGTATCAGGCTTCTGGTCGTAGAGCTTGTTCAGTCGTGCCGAGAGGTCACGGACTTGCTCGGCAAAGACCTTCCGGTATCGATCCTCGAATGTGAAGAAGTTTCCGGTCGGCAGATCGCGTCCGAATTCGGTGTTGTGCTGGTTGGGATTGGCTAATTCGGTGGCGGAAAAGAGTGCTTGCGCGGCCATGTCTTGAGAGTCGCGATCGCCTTCACTGACCGGCTCGACTACACTCGACATGCTGAGCGAGTGAATCTCATAACGTGGCTTCATGGCCTCCTGTTCAAGGTAGAAGAAGACCTTGGCGAAGCCGGGTTGCTGTTCGGCGAGAGCGAAGACCGCCTCATCGACTACTTGCAGGCCAAGAGCAGCAGAGATGCCATCTCCCCGCGCATTAGTCACGTGGAAGTGGATATGGGCGTCGTCGCCGGGCCTGTAGGTCTGCGCATCGGGAACGGCTGCGATCTTCAACTCATCGGCAGGCTGGACGAAGAGCATGCGGTGGTCGGCGACGGGCTGTGCATTGCGGCTAATAATGTAAGCGCTGAGGTCGAGTGTTCCGGACATCTCCGGTGTGGCCGCGAGTGAGAGCTCGGCGCGCCCGTCAGAGAGGTCCACGTCGCGGGTGAGGATGGTCTGGCCGTCCTTGACGACGTCAACATAAGCCGCGCCACGCTGTTGGGTGGAGAAGACCTGCAAGTTGATGCGGTCGCCGGTGCGATAAGCGGCATGATCGGCGCGCAGTAGAACCTGTTCGTCGCCCAAGCGCGATTCGAGTGAGATGGTTGAGGAAGCGCGGCTGCCGCGATGGTCGTCGGCGTCAATCGCAAGGGACTCACTGCTCTTGCCAGCCTTGAGTCGCAGCACGGCGATTCCGCCGCTGTCTGTGGTGAGGTGCTGCATGGTGTGGTCGGGGAGCCGCACAGTGAGCTGAGTGGCTGCAGGAGTACCGTCGGGGTAAGAGCTGAGGATGTAGATCTGATTCTCCAAACCTGGAACCAGCAGACCTCCTTCAGGAACTGCGGTGAGGAGCAGTGCCGACTGGCTGACGGTGATGGGTTCATCGTGTGTCTCGGAGTGCTCGGCGGAGTCCGTAACGGTTGCTTCGATTAGCACGCGTGCCGAGCCCTGGTCGAGAGGTCGCCCCGCGAAGTAGCTGGGCAGCGTGATGTCAAAGTGATATGCGCCATCCTTGTCGGTCTTGCCGGCGAT